>ERZ779697.94-NODE-94-length-46024-cov-4.53251_pt1 | contig 46024 bp, 35 predicted proteins | sample MGYA00511881_ERZ779697 | MGnify/ENA primary metagenome ERZ779697 (study PRJEB29588, sample SAMEA2148105) | human gut metagenome | biome: human gut; feature: human-associated habitat; material: faeces | place: Denmark | collected 2008/2010 ... | reverse complement strand
AAAATATTTCATTCCCACAACTTTTTCAATCGTTTTCTTATACCGAACTCACGTTCTGTTATGGTAGTGCCAATATCTTTTTATTCTTTCGATGTTATTGTCCCAACAGGAATGTTTTAAAATCATCGAATTTGTTTGACAGTTCTACTGTCTGTTTCTTTCCTTTCATAAAGTCAGACAGTCGTTGAGGAATTTCTATTTCCGTATCAATGATGTTCTCTATGGTATCCTTGAATTTTGCCGGATGGGCTGTTTCACAGAATACCCCTGTTTCACCTTTCTTTAAGTTGTCTTTCAAAGCCTGATAACCGCAGGCGCCATGAGGGTCGAGTATATAACTATTGTCCTTATAACATTGTTTTACAGCAGCTTTAATTTCATCATCGGTATATGTAGCTCCGCTTATTATTGATGAAATCTTGTCGTGCGAGCCATTGTAAAGGTCGTATATGCGTGCAAAATTGCTCGGGTCGCCCACATCCATTGCGTTAGCTATGGTCTGTACACTTGGTTTTGGCTCATAAACACCTGTTTTAAGATAATTGTAGAAAATGTTATTTGCGTTGTTGGCCGCAATAAAACGTCTTATTGGCAAGCCCATCTCCCTTGCAAATAGTCCTGCAGTAATATTGCCGAAGTTGCCGCTTGGCACACACATTACAAGATTCTCAGCCAGTCCGTTTGCCTTCATTCTTGCATAAGCATTGAAGTAGTAGAATGCCTGTGGCAAAAATCTTGCAACATTTATTGAGTTCGCCGAAGTGAGTTTCATGTGCTTGTAAAGGTCTCCGTCCATGAAGGCACTTTTTACAAGACTTTGGCAATCGTCAAAAACACCGTCAATTTCAATGGCAGTAATGTTTCTCCCGAGAGTTGTAAACTGACATTCCTGTATTTTGCTTACTTTTCCTTTTGGATACAATACATAAACATGAATGCCGTCTACGCCAAGGAAGCCGTTTGCCACAGCCGAGCCGGTGTCTCCGCTTGTAGCAACCAGCACATTGACGGTCTGGTGCGCTTCCTGACGGATAAAATATTCCAACAGACGCGCCATAAAACGTGCGCCTACATCTTTAAACGCAAGCGTCGGACCATGAAAAAGCTCCAATGTCCAAATGTCGTCACAAACTTTTTTAACAGGACAGTCGAAACTTAACGTGTCATAAACAATATCTTTCAGTGATTTTTCATCAACGTCGTCGCTGAAGAATGCTTTAGCCACTTCAAAAGATATTTCCTGAAACGACATCTTGTCTATGTTTTTAAAAAACTCTTCCGGCAGCCTGTTTATCTTTTCAGGCATATAAAGTCCTCGGTCTTCTGCCAATCCGTTTACCACTGCATCGTGTAGCGAAACGTATTTTGATCTGTTGTTCGTACTGTAATATCTCATGGCGTTGTTTCCTTTTGTTTGTTTTTTAGTATTTCATGAATGTTTCCATAAACTCATTCAGACGCAGCATGCCGTAACTTCCGTTTACGCAGCTCACTTCGTTATAAGTTTTTACGTCATCAGGTGTTATGCCGTCGTACCATATTATAAACGGAACGGGCTCTTTTACATGAGTCCTTACTTCAACCGGAGTAGGGTGGTCGGGTAATATAGCCATACATACAGGATCATCTTCCCATGTCTTTATCTCTTCATAAACAGGTTTTATAATTCTGCTGTCGAGATTTTCTATTGTTTTCAGCTTTAGTTCCAGATCTCCGTCATGGCCAGCTTCATCACTTGCCTCAAGGTGCAGAAACACGAAGTCGTCAGTCTTAAGCGCTTTCAGTGCAGCTTCTGCTTTGCCTTCATAGTTTGTGTCGGCAAGTCCTGTTGCTCCTTCAACCTTGATTATCTTTAGTCCGGCATAATATCCTATGCCCCTTATAAGGTCGACGGCAGATATTACCGATCCGCTTTTTATCTGTGGATATATGTCGCTGAGTTTTTCCATGTCAGGGCGGTAGCCTCCTCCCCATGACCATATACTGTTGGCGGCATCTTTTCCTTTGGCTTTTCTGGTCTGATTTAAAGGATGGCGGCTTAGCAAGTCATGCGACTTTAATATCAGTTCGTTTATCAGGTCTGCAGTTTCTCTTGCTGTCATTCTTTTGCCGTCATGTTTGTCCTCCCATCCCGGTTCAGGCTTAACCATAAGTTGTTTCCATTGCTCATTAGGATGATCGTGTGGCGGGGCACAAATAATGTGCTTGTTTCCGCCGCGTATTATTAGAAGATGACGATACTGTATGCCTGTAATGAATTTTATTTTATCATTGCCGAGGTTATCATTCAGATATTTTATGAGGATGTCGCCTTCCTCAGTTGTCAGATGTCCGCCACTATGATTCTTTATGATGTCGTTGCTGAGTGTTATCAGATTGCATCTCATGGCAAAGTCGTCCGGCTGCATGTCGTATCCTATGCTTGCTGCTTCAAGAGGTCCTCTGCCTTCATAGACACGGTTAAGGTCATATCCCAATATAGCCGTGTTGGCCACTTCGCTTCCCGGAAGAAAGCCTTCTGGAATAGTTATCAGTCTTCCTGTCCGTCCTTTGCAGGCAATCATATTCATATATGGCTTGTCGGCGTATTGAAGAAGGGTCTTACCGCCAAGCCTTGCCACGGGATGATCGGCCATACCGTCGCCTAATATTATGATGTGTTTCATTTTGTCCCTCCTAAATATTAAATGTTCGCTATGCTCATTATGTTTGCAAATACGCCAGCGGCTGTTACGCTTGCTCCGGCTCCATATCCTTGTATCAACATCGGATATTCTTTGTAGCGTTCTGTTGTCAGCATGACAATGTTGTTTGAGCCTTCGAGGTTATAGAAAGGATGACCTTTTTCTACTGTCGTTAGTGCAACGCTGGTGTGTCCCATCTCCATCTTTGCAACAAAGCGCCATCTCTTGTTCTCCGCCTCAAGCTGTTTTCTCTTCTCTTCAAATTCAGCGTCAAGCTTTGGAAGATTGTTCCAGAAATCTTCAAGCGACCCTTTGAAGAACGATTCTGGTATAAACAGCTGCTTCTCTACATTTTCCTGTTCGGCTTTGTATCCGGCTTCGCGTGTCAGAATTATTAGTTTGCGTATCACGTCTATGCCGCTTAGGTCTATTCGTGGGTCAGGTTCGCTGTAGCCTTGTTCCTTTGCGCGCCTTACAGCCTCAGAGAACGGAACACTTTCAGACAGCTCATTGAATATGAAGTTAAGTGTTCCGCTCAGCACTGCTTCAATTTTCAGAATTTTGTCTCCAGAGTTGAGCAGGTCGTTTATGGTTCCGATGATAGGAAGTCCTGCTCCAACGTTGGTTTCAAACCTGAACTTCACGCCTTTTGCCAGTGCCGTCTGTTTGAGTTTTATATAACTTTCATAATCAGATGAGGCAGCTATCTTGTTGGCTGCGATGACTGATATGTTGTGTTCAAGAAAATCTTGGTATAAAGCTGAAACGTCCTTGCTTGCAGTACAGTCAACAAACACGCTGTTGAATATATTCATGCCTATGACTTCTCTGCGAAGAGTTTCGGTGTTTGTAGTTTCCGAATTGTCAAGTTGCTCTCTGTATGTATTGAGGTCAATGCCTTCGCGGTTGAATATTGCATGATGACTGCTTGCAATACCTACAACATTGAGCTGCAGACGTCTGTTCTGTTTAAGTTTGTCATGCTGTAGCTGTATCTGTTCGATAAGTTTGCTTCCTACTGTTCCCACACCGCAGATAAACAGGTTAAGAACATTATATTCAGAAAGGAAGAACGAGTCGTGCAGAACGTTGAGCGATTTACGTAGATACATGCCGTTTATTACAAACGATATGTTAGTTTCTGATGCACCCTGGGCACATGCAATGACGCTTATACCGCTTCGGCCTAGTGTTCCAAACAGTTTTCCGGCAATACCCGGAGTATGTTTCATGTTCTCGCCAACGATGGCTATTGTTGCAAGACAGTTTTCGGCATGCATCGGGAACATTGCTCCTGTTTCAATCTCTTTGGCAAACTCTTCGTTAAGAACGTTGACTGCTGCCTCTGATTCAGAATCCTTTACGCCGATAGACGTTGAGTTCTCAGAAGAAGCCTGACTTACCAAGAATACTGATATGCCGTTGTTTGCCAGCGCTGTGAATATTCTTCGGTTTACACCGATGACACCGACCATCGACAGACCGGTTACAGTTATCAATGTGGTGTCGCTGATGCTCGATATACCTTTAATTACCTTGGTGTCGTTTTCAACTTTCTTCTTGATTATTGTACCCGGATTTTGTGGGTTAAAGGTATTCTTTACCTTTATCGGTATATCCTTTACGCATACAGGATAGATTGTAGGCGGATAGACAACCTTGGCTCCGAAGTTACACAGCTCCATAGCCTCCACGTAGCTAAGCTCGTTTATGGTGTAGGCTGTGTGTATTATACGCGGATCGGCAGTCATAAATCCGTCAACGTCGGTCCATATCTCCAATACTTCAGCATCGAGTGCAGCGGCAATAATAGCTGCTGTATAGTCACTTCCGCCTCTGCCAAGGTTGGTTGTTTCTCCTGTGTTCTTGTCTTTGCTTATAAATCCGGGGACAACAGATATGCGCGGAAGTTCCTTGAACGTTTCGCATACCAGTTTGTTGGTAAGCTCACTGTCAAGAACATGTTTTCCGTTTCTTTTATGAGCTGTTTTGATGAAGTCGCGTGAGTCAAACAACACGGCGTTCTTTATGAGGTTTGCCACAATGTTTGCGCTCAGCCTTTCTCCGTAACTTACTATAGCGTTCTGTGTCTTGTCACTGAGGTCGTGAATCAGATAAACGCCATAATAAATACTTTTGAGCTGTTCAAAAAGAGCATCTACTGTATTGAAAAGATTTTCACGTTTTGCGGTGTCTGTTATTATAGTGTCAATCATTTGATGATGGCGGTTAACCATTGCATCAAACTCTTTCTTGTACGATTCGTTACCATTCAGTGCCATTTGAGCCGTTGACAAAAGTTTGTCTGTTATGCCTCCCAATGCACTTACTACTACTATGATAGATTGTTTTTTGGCTTCTTTCTCAACAATCTTTTTCAAGCATTTAATGCTTTTAACGGAACCTACGGATGTTCCTCCAAATTTTAATACTTTCATTTTATTGCTATAAATTAGTTGAGCCCCTTGGACAAGTAGGGTTTGTGCTCTGTTAAATTGGACACAAATTTAGTAAGATTTCTCGTTTATAGCAATATTTTTATACAATAAATTGCTAATTTTGCACGAAAAAGGAAAGATATGTTACAAATTAAACATAAACGTACATTGCTTTTTGCAATTATTTCGCTTGTTTTCCTTACATCTGTCAAAGGACAAAAAGAGAGCATTATGAGTTTTATAAGGACTTCCCTGTATATGCTGATAAGTTGCTCGGCGAGTTGACATACCCGATGGCTTGGGGAAACAGTAAGGAAACAGATTTTGATAAGTGGAAAGCCAAGGCACGTGATAAGGTGTTTGAATGTATGATGACGCCGCCTCCTGCCGCAAAAAGTTATGATGTAAAGATTGTTGCCGAGGAGAAAAGAGAGGGATATGTGGCACGCAAGATTGAATTTAATCTGTCTGACTTTTATCGTGTCAGTGCTTATCTGCTCGTGCCCGACGGCAAAGGACCGTTTCCTGCCATAAACCTTCTGCACGATCATGGGGCACATTTGTTTATAGGAAAGGAAAAGATGATAAAGCCGATTGCCGAGGATTCAGTAATTGTTGCAGATGCTGAACAGTGGTGTGACAAACTATATGGCGGACAGTTCTTTGGCGATTATCTTGCCAAGCATGGCTATATAGTGTTTTGTGTTGATGCGCCTTTGTGGGGAGAGCGTGGAAGAGCCGAAGGCGTTGACCGCAAAAAATATGACCTTATAGCCGGCAACATGATGATGTACGGACGGAATTTGTGCGCGTTTATGACGTATGATGATATAGCTTCGACTGATTTCCTTGCTACACTGAAAGATGTTGACACCACAAAGATAGGTTGTGTGGGCTTTTCTATGGGAGCTTATCGTGCGTGGATGCTTGCAGCCTTGTCTGACAGGATTGCAGCATGTGCGTCGGTGTGCTGGATGGTTACTACTGATGTGCAGATGACATGGAAATACGGACGTAAGGAGAACGGCGGATTTGCCAACTGTATTCCCGGTTTGAGACAATATCTTGACTATCCGCACATAGCAAGTATTGCGTGCCCAAAGCCGATGCTTTTTATCAACGGACTGAAGGATAAACTCTTTCCTGTGCCGGGTGTGAAGAAAGCTTATGACATCATGCACAATGTATGGAACAGTCAGGGAGCAGGCGACCGCCTTGTTACTGAACTTAGGCCGATAACACATTCATGCGGTATTGAGGAACAAAAGAGCGTTCTTGATTTTATGGATAAGTATCTGAAATAATTTTTTACATATATGATAAGCGAATATCAATTGCGTGTATTGCCTCAGCAGGCTTATAGCGAGGCGACAATAAAAGAATATATTTCACGTGAGAAGGCTGTCGACGCAAGGACAATAAAGCACGTCAGGGTGTTAAAGAGAAGTATTGATGCCAGACAGCGTACAATTTATATAAATCTGAAGGTTAGGGTATATATCAATGAAGAGCCTGAAGATGATGCCTTTGAGCATGTAGAATATGGTGATGTGTCTTCTGCTCCTTCTGTCGTTGTGGTAGGAGAAGGTCCCGGCGGTCTGTTTGCATCGCTGCGCCTTATTGAGCTTGGACTGCGTCCTGTTGTGCTGGAGCGCGGAAAGGATGTGCATGAACGTAAAAAGGATATTGCTGCCATTTCAAGAACTCAGAAGGTTGACGGCGAAAGCAATTATTGTTTCGGTGAAGGTGGCGCAGGAGCTTATTCAGACGGAAAGCTCTATACTCGCAGCAAGAAAAGAGGCAACACCAAGAAAATATTGAATGTATTTTGTCAGCATGGTGCTTCTTTGTCAATTCTTGCAGACGCTCATCCACATATCGGAACAGACAAACTGCCGCGTGTAATAGAGAACATGCGTAATACGATATTGAAATGCGGTGGTGAAGTTCATTTTCAGACAAAGGTTACAGGTCTTATTGTAGAGGACAACACGGCGTTGGGCGTTGAGGCTGTAGACCTTAAAAATGGAAACGAACTTGTTTTCAAAGGTCCTGTAATTTTGGCCACAGGACATTCTGCAAGAGATGTGTACGAATATCTTGATAAGTCTGGAATAGAGATTGAGGCAAAGGGACTTGCCGTTGGAGTAAGACTTGAGCATCCTGCTGAACTGATAGACCGCATACAATATCATAACAAGAATGGAAGAGGAAAATATCTTCCTGCAGCCGAGTATAACTTTGTTACTCAGGTTGACGGACGTGGTGTATATTCATTCTGTATGTGTCCTGGAGGTTTTGTCATCCCTGCCGCAACAGGCAATCAGCAGATTGTGGTAAACGGAATGAGTCCGAGCGGCCGTTCGTCAAAATGGTCGAACAGCGGTATGGTTGTTGAGGTTCATCCTGAAGACATTGATGGTGAACATGACGCTCTTTGCATGATGCGCTTTCAGGAGAATCTTGAAAAGATGTGCTGGCAGCAGGGTAACATGCGTCAGACGGCTCCTGCTCAGCGAATGGTCGACTTTACACGTTCTAAACTCAGCTACGACTTGCCTAAGAGTTCCTATGCTCCAGGACTTATTTCTAGTCCGTTGCACTTCTGGATGCCGAAGATAATTGCGGGAAGACTGAAGCAGGGCTTTGAAACATTTGGCAGAATAAGTCACGGATTTCTTACCAATGAGGCCGTACTTATTGCCACTGAAACGCGAACATCTTCGCCTGTTAGAATTTTGCGCGATTCGGAGACATTGCAGCATGTGCGTATTCATGGACTCTTTCCGTGCGGTGAGGGTGCCGGATATGCAGGAGGCATAGTTTCGGCTGGCGTCGACGGTGAGCGTTGTGCCGATGCAGCCAAATTGTATATGGATAATTTAAAGTAAAGTTTGTCTTATTTTAATTGAACCGTTCAAGGCATCAAGCTGATTTTATACTACGCTTGGTGCCTTGAATGTTTTTTGAAGAAGAAATAGTAATCGTATTTTTTCATATATTTATTAGATGGATTACTCGCTTCTAGTTGTATTCATTATTTTGAGTTTTGTTGATATATTTCATTATGATGTATACAGATTTTTACGTATTTTACATTATCGCTTCTCATGTTTATTTGATTATGCTATATGTGATAAATAGTAAAAATTCATGACATGAGTTTTCTTTGAAATAGAACTTAATTGTAAATGTAAGTTAAATATGGTGGTATAAAACGTCATGTTATATAACAATATTTTACAAAAATACAGTCTTTAAGAGTAGAAAACACTGATTTTGACGGGTAAACTCACTTGTTTTGTTTGGCAAAAGATGCTTTTTTATAAGGCAAAAGCTATGCTTTTGCGCTGCAAAAGGAGGCATTTTGTATAGCTGTTGTTTTATATTCTATAATATGAAATTGATAATTTATTGATTATCAGATAATTATTGATGTTTTTGCCATTATTTTGATAAAAATCTATTTCTTGAAAAGAAGCACTATTCTGAAGGCTTTAAAAATTAAGAGTTTTCTGCTATAATGTAAATTATTTTCTATTTAAAATGTTGTATGTAAGTAAAACTTTTTGTGTGGTTGTCATAGCGTGTGACGTATAATTTTCTAATAAAATAGTGTCGGAAAGTTTTGCTTGCTTTGTAGAATTGATAGGCAATCTACTCATGCATATAAGATTGCTTTTGTTGTGATGAATATAGGTTAAATAAAAATCCCCGGCATAAACATTGGTTTATACCGGGGATTTTTGTATTTGGTTGTATTAAAATATTATTTAGAATATTTGTCAATCATCTCTTGAGCTTGGATATGTCCCAGCTGTTTGGCTTTTTCAAGGTTTGCCAAGCCTTCAGTCTTGTTGCCTTTTGTTATTTGCCCCAAGCCTAGTAGTAAATAGCCGTCAGCATATTCAGGTGCAAGTTCTATGCATTTTGATGCCGTCTTTATTGCATCATCTACCATATTTACTCTTAGTTCGAGTGATGCTCTTTCAGCATAGTATGTCGGCTCCTTCGGATTGAGCACAATGGCGCGGGTTATGTCGATCAAGGCTTGCTGATAAAGTTTAGCTTTCACCTCTGCCTGTTCACGTATGTAATAGAAGTTTGAGTTCACGTTTCCGTTTACCAATATCTCGTAACGTGTATAGTCGAATACAGCCTGGCGGAAACTGTCTGTTGTCATATATGCCTCTGCACGTGCCAGAAAATACGGCGCCGCCTCTCTTATTCTCAATGTGTCGGTGTTGTTTATTGCGCTGTCGAGTAGGGCGATGACCTCTTTTGTTGGAGCTTTGAGCATCTGCTTACATTGAGATGCGCTGTAAAATAATTCAGGATTACGTATTGAGGTCTTCGTAAGGTTCATAAACATGTCGTAAGCCTTCTGATAATCTCCTTTAGCGTAGATAATCAGTGCCTGCTGATGTTGATATGACGGCTGGGGATTTATGGCATAGGCCTTGTTTATTTCATCATAAGCCTTGTCAAGACTCCACGGTTCATAAGGAATATTGCTTTTGTAAACTTCTTTTTCGTATATTATCTTACTGTAGTTATAATGTGCTTCGTCTTCTTTTTCAGCCTTCTTTATGGCTGTTTCCATTTCTTTTGCTGCCTTGTCAAATTCATTTGCGTTAACATATATCTGAGCCTGCGCCGTGTATCCGTCAACAGATGTCGGATATTGGCTGATGAAATCGTTTACTATTGCAGCATGTTTGATTGAGTCGTTGGTCTGTGCTGCCATCATAAGTGTTAGAAGAGCCTGGTCTTTGTCTGAAGGTAATGCTAGTGGGATGCCAATCTTCTTCATAGTCTCATCTTCAATAGACAAGCCTGAAGTTTGAAGGTCAACAATGAATTTTGCGTCGGTAGCGTGTATGTCCGACGAAGTTGTTGACGGTTGCATTATTCCGATAACCTGTCCTTCTGAGTTTACGAACGGGCACGCATTGGTGTTTTCAGGTGCGGTAAGCGAGAAAATGTAATATGAATACTTGTCCATAAATTTCTCTACGCTTTTAACAGTGGCGGCTGTTATTGTCGGTGATTTCTTTGCGTATCCTACAAGCCATGCCTGTGAACCGGATGTTGAGGCTGACTGTGCCATGGGTAATGGTGTCGTTTTTCCGCTGACCATGAATTTTGCGACATCGTACAAATCGTTTATTCCCATGATTCTTTCAACATTCATCTCACGGCCTTTTGTATCGGTAACAGTTGCTTTTGCCGCACCGATGAATGGCTTAAGGTCACTTATTGCCTCACCGTTGTTTCCTACAAAGACGCCATTGCTTGTAGCAAGCACTGATCCGTCGGCATTGTACGTGGTAAGTTTAAATACGGATTTAGCCGCATTCTTTACGGCAGAAGTCTGTGCTTTGCCGGTGCCGCATACACAAAGTATGATAAGTGTGATAAATAATCCTATATTTTTCATTCTTCTTATAATGTTTTTAATAATTCCTTTGCATTGTTTATTGCTGCGTTTGATATTTCTGATCCGCTAAGCATCTGGGCTATTTCTTTTATCCTTTCTTTCTTGTCCAATATCTGCATCCGGCTTGTTGTGCCGTTCTCTGTTTCCTCTTTAAACACTTTATAGTGGGTTGTGCCTTTGGCTGCAATCTGCGGAAGGTGTGTAATGCTGATAACCTGTCTGTTGGCCTTTCCCATTTCCTGCATGATGTCGCCCATTTTTTCGGCTATCTTTCCACTAACTCCGGTGTCTATTTCATCAAAGATAATGGTTGGCAGTTTCACTGCTCCGCTTATCATTGCCTTTAGCGACAGCATAACTCGAGCAATTTCACCGCCTGAAGCAACTTGGGCAACAGGTTGCATAGGTGTGCTGGTATTGGCGCTGAATAGGAAAGATACGCGGTCGTGACCGTCTTCACAGATGTTTTTGTTTTCAATGCTTATTGAGAATCTTACATTTGGTATGCCTAAAGGAATGAGTCTGTCGCGCATTTCTTTCTCTACTACCTTTGCTGCTTCTTTCCTTACAGCGGTAAGCTCGTCGGCAATATTCTCACATTCTTTCAGCAGACGCTCCTCTTCTGCTTTGAGTTGAGCTAATTCCTCATCGCTGTTGTCAATGTGACTTATCTGTTTTTCAAGATTATCTTGAATGTTCAGAAGGTCGCTTATTGTTGTTACGTGATATTTTTGTTCAAGCGAATAGATTTTGTCGAGCTGACTGTTAATCTGTTCGAGGCGTGAAGGGTCGAATTCTATATTGTCTGCTTCTGAATTTATTTCGTCAGAGATGTCTTTTAATTCAATGAAACAGCTCTCCAGACGTTCTGAAATAGATTTTATCTCGGGATAAATGTCTGTTATGCTGTCAATTGAACGAGATGCTTCTTTCACTTTGTCGATGATGTTGCTCTCTGATTCATAAGAGCTTAGTGATGTTCCTGCAGAATAAAGTGCTGTCTTAATCTCTTCAACATGGCTGAGCTTTTCGCTTTCATGTTCAAGTTCTTCCTGCATGCCGTCTTTCAGTTCGGCTTCCGTAAGTTCTTTGAGCTGAAAGCGTATATAGTCTTCGTTCTTTTTGTTCTCCTCAATTTCCTTGCATAGTTTGTCAACAGCCTTCTTGGCATTCTTATATGCGTTAAAGTGTTCTTTGTATTTCAAAAGAAGACTTTTGTCTTTGGCTATTATGTCTACTACGTTTAACTGGAAATCTTCTTCATTAAGCAGCAGATTTTGATGCTGACTATGGATGTCAATGAGTTGCTGTCCCAACATTCTCATGAGATTGAGTGGGACAGGGGTGTCATTTATGAAAGCTCTTGTCTTTCCTGATGAATTTAATTCACGGCGAAGTATGCAGTCATTGGCATCATAGTCAATATTATTGCTTGTGAAAAAATCCTGCATGTTATATCGGCTTATGTCAAAGTGGGCTTCAATAACACATTTCGAATTATTTGATTTTATGCTTTTTACATCGGCACGCTGTCCAAGCAGAAGGTTTATTGCTCCGAGAATGATACTTTTTCCTGCTCCTGTTTCACCGGTAATTACTGAGAACCCAGGATTGAAAGGTATGTCGAGCGTGTCAATCAGCGTAAAATTCTTGATATATAACTGTTTCAGCATTTTATATTGAAATGAAATATATTCATTATTTTTTTATCTTTTCCCAATAATTGTTTTGTGAAGCATTTATGGAAAAAAGAATTTCGTAGACTGATTCTTTTTCTTTTTGAGTGCCTTTTCCGTTGTATATATTGGCAAGTTCCTCTTTTTTATAATCTGTCCAAATTTGTGGTAACATGCTTAGCGGTTTGTCCTCATGCACCTTTTTAAGATTGGTTTCAATGGTTGTCGTAATATTTGTCCTTCCGCGTTCGGCATTGCTTGCCATTTCGTCAAGTCCGCTGCGGTAATAGTCATATTGCAACTGTCTGAAAGGCTTCATTGCTCCTTCCATATAGTCGTTTATGAAGGCAAAACGATTCTTGTCATCTTCAAAAGCTTTCCATCCGGTAAAGTTTAGATTCTGAGCATTGTTTACAAGATTCAGACATCTTTGAAGTATGTCTTCACCGCCCATGGGTGAAAAACTGTCGAGATCCATTCCTATAATCAGATATGCATAATAGGCAATAAGTGCTGTGAGCTGATTGTCTACTTGTTCTTCATTAAAATTAAGTTGGTCAAATTGTGCGAATTCAAAGTTGAAGTCGCCGTCTTTGTTGTTGTATAGAGTTGAATTGTATGCAGAATTATATACTGGTCTGTTGGCTTGTATCAGAGCAGTGCATGTAAATAGATTTGAGGATGCGTCGTATTTTGTTACGGTTATATTGAAATTGCATACGATTCTTTCATTCTTCTGAAATTGAAGCGAAGTCCACTGCTTGTCATTAATAAATTGCTCAAGCGTTTGCTGAAGGTTGTCGAAGATACTTGCGTCTGTACCTTGAATTTGATTGTGGTTTATAGTAACCTTAGCCTGTAACTCTTGTGCATTGACATTTGCCAATAAAGAGAAGCAACTTATTATGATTAATAGCAACCTCATTTTATTTTCGTATTTATTATTAACTCTTCTTACTGAAAAGATTACATAACTCGTTGATGATATCAGCAGCGACGTATTTCTTATTTTTCTTTTCGAATTTCTTTATTTCGTCATTCGTAATGATTTCAATTTGGTTGTCATCGCTGCGGAATGTTGTTCCTTCGTTTCTTGTGGAATTTAATACAATGAAATCAAGATTCTTTCTTTCTAATTTGTTCTTTGCATTAAACTCTTCATCGTTAGTCTCTAATGCGAAACCAACAAGTAACTGGTTATCATTCTTTTGGCGTCCTAATTCTGCAGCTATGTCATTAGTGGGGCATAGTTGTATTGTTAGGTCGTCTTTTTCGCGTTTAATCTTATTCTCTGCAACTGCTTTTGGACGGAAGTCGGCAACTGCTGCGCATAATATTGCTGCATCACCGTCTTTAAATTCACTGACTGCAGCGTTGTACATTTCGTTACAGCTTTCGACATTAATGCGCTTTATTCTTTTTGAGCATTCAAGACTTACAGGACCGCTGATTAATGTTACATCTGCACCACGTCTTGCGCATTCTTCAGCTAAAGCAAATCCCATCTTTCCGCTTGAATAATTGCCTATAAATCTCACGGGATCAATTTTCTCGTATGTAGGACCAGCCGTAATCATTATCTTTTTTCCTTGGAGGGAATCTTTGTCTTCTTCAAAGAATTCATCAAGTACCTTTACTATTGCATCGGGTTCTTCCATTCTTCCTTTGCCTTCAAGTCCACTTGCAAGGAAACCGCTTTGAGGCTCAATTATAATGTTGCCGTATGATTGTAGGCGTTTCAAGTTTTGCTGAGTTGAAGGATGAGCGTACATATCAAGGTCCATTGCAGGTGCAATGAATACAGGTGCCTTCATTGAGAGGTAGGTTGTTATCAGCATATTGTCAGCAATGCCGTTAGCCATCTTGCCGAGTGTGCTGGCTGTACATGGAGCTATAAGCATGGCATCAGCCCAAAGCCCTATATCCACATGGGAATTCCAAGTGCCATCACGCTGAGAGAAAAATTCGCTGATAACAGGTTTATGGGTAAGTGCAGACAATGTTATAGGCGTGATAAATTCTTTGCCCGCTGGAGTTATTACGGTTTGTACTTCAGCGCCCTGCTTTATTAAGCCTCTGATTATGAGACATGCCTTGTATGCTGCTATACTTCCTGTTATACCGAGTACTATTTTTTTACCTTTCAGCATGATGTACTTGTTTTGATTCTTTTAATTTATATTGATTATTTTAATCAGTCTTATCTCTTATTGAATTCTCTAAGGCGTATGCGTGTAAGCACTTGCTTGGTGTTATATGTAAAATCGCTGCTGAGCATCCAACTGAAATAGCCGGGATCGCGGTTAAGAACTTCTGCTACGCTCCGGCCTTTGTATTTACCGAAATTAAAGACTTCCTGCATTCTTGGCTTACCTTCCTGGTCTGTAAGCACGTTGCCGTTGGCATCTTTCATTTCTTTCCAAATAATTCTTCCTGCAAAGTCAACGTTGTTGTTTTGCTTTGAGAATTCGGCAAGTTCGTTCATATCATTGTTTAATTGGCGTTCTGGCTCTTCTTGTTTGCCAGGTGCATACATGTCAAGTTCACCTTGAAGCACTCTATATGTGGCTTCTGTGTCTTGGTCTGCCTTGTGAGCAACGAAGTCGTCTTCCATTTTTCTGCCACAATAAAACTTATATGCAGCTGCCAGATTGCGGCGTTCCATCTTATGGTATATTGTCTGCACATCAATTAAATTGCATTTTGAGAAGTCGAAGTCAATACCTGCACGCAAAAATTCTTCTGCCAGCATTGGAACATCAAAATGATTAGAGTTGAAACCGGCAAAGTCGCAACCCTGAAACTTATTGGCAAAGTCTGCGGCAAGCATCTTAAAAGTGGGTGCATTGGCAACGTCATCATCTGTGATGCCCGTAATTTCAACAACTTCTTGTGGAATGCTCTTTTCAGGATTGATGAATTGGTTTCCACGTTCCTCCTTGCCGTCAGGATAAACTTTAATGTATGATATCTGTATTATCCGGTCTTTTACAAGATCAAGCCCTGTTGTCTCCAGGTCGAAGACAATCAGGGGCTTTGTAAGATTTAATTTCATTGTAAGATTAATCGTTTAATAACATTGGCATAATAAGCATCAATATCTCTTCGTTTTCAGGCTGTTCTGCCGGCAGAATGATGCAGGGCCTGCTTGGATCTGCTAGCTTCAGAACAACTTCTTCACAATCAAGATGACTCAATATTTCCATCAATGATGTTCCTTTGAAGCCAATGTCCATGATGCTTCCGTTATAGTCGCAAACTATTTCTTCTTTTGCACTTGTGGCAAAGTCAACGTCTTCTGAAGAAATTACAACTTTACCCATTTCAATGTGCAGTCTAATCTGTTGGCTGCTGTCGCTTGCGAATGGCAGTACGCGCCTTAAAACACCAATCAATACAAGTCTGTCGATTGTAAGCTGGTTCGGATTGTTTTGAGGTATAACAGAGTTATAGTTAGGATATCGTCCCTCTATCAAGCGACATGATAATGTTCCATCTGAGAAAATGATGTTTGCGTTTCTGTCATCAAATCTTATGATAATGTCATCATCGTTCTTTAATAAAACGTTCTTTAAAAGATTTGCCGGCTTTTTGGGTAAAATGAATGAGAGCGGAGTTTCAGATTTTACGCTCATATTCATTGTCTTTACCAATTTGTGACCGTCACTTGCAACAATTGCTAAAGAATCAGGTGTAAGATCAAAGTAAATACCATTCATTACAGGTCTTAGTTCGCCATTGTCTGTTGCGAATATAGAGCGTGAAATATCATTGCTCAATGTTTTAGAATCAATGATAATTGATGTTGCATTTTCGGGTAGAGACTGGAATTTGGGAAATTCCTCACCGCTTTGTCCTGTAAAATTGTAAACGCCATTTAAGTATATTACTTTTATTGCGTATGTAGCCATATCTACATCCAATGTCAGCGGCTGTTCGGGCAACTCTTTTACTGCATCTAATATTGTTTGATTGTTTACTGCAAACATACCATTCTCGCATGCCTCGTCTAGCTGCAAGTTGGTTGTCATGATGTTCTCGCTGTCAGATGCAGTTATTGTTAATTGATTATTGTTGACCTCAAACAAGTAGCAATTCAATATTGGTATTGAATTTTTGCTGCTGAATACTTTTGATAATGCCGATAAGCGGCTGGCTAAAGCCGTGCTTGATATTGTAAGTCTCATTTATTTAATATTATTATTCGTTTTCATTACGTAATTAATTGGACACAAAAATACAAAAAAGCAAAATCTAAAACAAAAAAAACGTGTAAAAATTTCTTTATTTACGAGTATTTTAGTAATTTCGCAATTCAAAAACAACGAACAAATAATAAATAAAGAAATGGAGATTGAAGGAAAAATTATAGTTGTTCTTCCTGCAAGAGAAGGTGTATCTGCCAGAGGAACTCAGTGGAAATCACAGGATTATGTTATTGAAACACATGAAGCTTATCCAAAGAAATGTTGTTTCAATGTATTTGGTTCTGACAAAATACAGATGTTTAATATTCAAAGTGGTGAAGAATTGCGTGTTAGCTTTGATATTGATGCTCATGAATATCAGGGCCGTTGGTTTAATTCTTTGCGTGCATGGAAAGTTGAACGTATAGATCCTAATGCCGTATCTGCTCAGACTAATGCGACACAGGGTATGCCTTATACTGCTCCTGTTTCTGCACCACAGGCTGCTTCTGTTGCCGGTCCTGCACAGGCTTCTGAAGCTGCACCATTCCCTCCTCAGCAGGATGGTGAGAGTGAAGATGATTTACCATTCTAATTTAAGTCGATTGTGACGCTGATATCAGATAGTTTTATTCTGTTCTGGTGACTTACCGATCAGTAAGACAATATATGATTTGCTATTGTTCATGTAGATAAAAAATGCATTGGATATCAGTTTTATTAAATTTAGGAATATATAATTAATCGGATAATATTGGGCACGTTATAATATTGTTTATGGCGTGTCCATTTTTTTTATTCCAATTTTATTGACATAAAAATAGCGTTGAATTAAAAACTGTAATTCAACGCTATTTTTGTTTTATAGAAATGATAATTAAATTACTATTTTCTATTTTTTTATTTTATGTTAGGCTCCTCCAAGCCAAAGCCTTTTTTCTTGTCGAATGCTTTAAGGGCGAAACTTAAAATGAGTGCCAACACACCGAGTGATGCGAATATAAGCATAGGAACAAGATAGCCTCCAGTTGCCTTTAATGTCATACCTATTATTAATGGAACAAAACATAGACCTATATTTTGAATCCAGAATATTAAAGAATAGGCACTTCCTAATATTACAGGGTCGATAATCTTAGGTACACTTGGCCATAAGGCTGCTGGTACCAAAGAGAATGATACACCCAATACAACTATTATCAGCAGAGCAAACCATTTGCTTGGATAGATAGGCAGTAAGAGTGCGAAACTCAGGTGACATGCAATCATTATGAGTGAGCCAAGCATCAGCATTGTTGCACCTTTTCCTTTATGATCAAGGAATGAGCCAAGTACCGGAGTAAGTATCATTGCCAATATCGGGAACCATCTGAACAAATCTGCAGCAGCTTCATTCTCAATATGAAGAGTTACTTCAAGATAGTTTGTCGCGTATCTCTGGAATGGGAATATTGCTGAATAATACAATACACACAATAATGCTACAATCCAAAACATTTTACTGCTGAAAATTCTGCCGAGGTCGCTGACCTTAAATTCTTCAGTGGGTTCATCAGTAGTAGTCTCTCCAAGCTGCTTATCAAGTTTTGCATCCATTACAGAGAACACAATAAAGTTAATAAGACCAATGATGAGAAGTACTGTGCAGAATGCTATTGGAGCAACAACAGAATTGTCGAAGTAGGTTGCTATTTTAGGTGATACAGAGAATACTGCAAACACACCAAGTCTGGCTATGGCCATTTCAAGTCCCATTGCAAGTGCCATTTCTTTGCCTTTGAACCATTTTGCAATGGCTTTTGATACAGTAATGCCTGCCATTTCGCAGCCGCAGCCAAAGACCATGAAGCCGAATGATGCCATTTTAGCACTGCCTGGCAGTGTTGTCCACCATGAATTAAGCCAATCACACATTGCTGTGGCCTGGAACCAGTCGCTTATTCCGATGAATTTTATTGAAGCTCCGATAACCATTAATGATGTGGATAATATTCCAGTAAATCTGACTCCGCATTTATCAAGAATTATACCTGCAAGAATAAGGAATCCGCATACATTTAGGATATATTCTGATGCTGCATATGTTCCAAATACACCACTGTCCCAGCCTTTGAGTTTTGATTCAATGAGTGATTGTAGCGGTGACATTACGTCTACAAACATATAGGCAAAGAACATTGCCAATGCTATTAACACCAAAGCTGTCCAGCGCGCTGCGGCTGAATCGTTCAGCTTCCTTTGAATTGCTTCTGTCATTATTTTTCTTATTTTTATTGTTATTTATGTCAATGATAATTTTATTTCAGCCAGCGGTCGAGCCAGTTGAAGAATGTCCTTTGCCACAGGATTCCATTTTGTGGTTTCAAAACCCAGTGGTTCTCATCCGGGAATAAAAGCAGTTCTGCCGGAATGCCTCTCATTCGTGCGGCATTGAATGCTCCCATGCCTTGATTTGCATTGATACGATAATCTTTCTCTCCATGTATGCAAAGTATAGGCGTATCCCACTTATCAACGAACTTGTGAGGTGAGTTTTCATAAGTTCTCTTAGCATTTTCTGTCATATCTTTATTCCAGAAGGCATCATCATACTCCCAATTGCTGAACCATGCTTCTTCTGTATCTGTGTACATCGATTCGAGATTGAAAGCTCCGTCATGTGCAATGAAGCATTTAAAACGTTTGTTGTGGTGACCTGCCAGATAGTATACGCTGAATCCTCCGAAACTTGCTCCTACAGCACCAAGACGGTCTTTGTCGACAAATGGAAGACTCTTGCATGCATCATCAATTGCGCTCAGGTAATCTTTCATGCACTGACCTGTCCAGTCGCCGGAGATTTCTTCGTTCCATTCACTGCCGAATCCAGGTAAGCCTCTTCTGTTAGGGGCAATCACAACATATCCGTTTGCTGCCATTATCTGCATGTTCCATCTGTAGCTCCAGAATTGAGAAACGGGGCTTTGCGGACCACCTTCACAGAAAAGCAATGTAGGATATTTCTTTGTCTCATCAAAATGTGACGGAAGAATAATCCAGTACATCATGTCTTTTCCATCTGTAGTCTTTGTCCAGCGCTGCTGAATCTTGCCAAAGGCCATTTGGTCATACAGATGTTTGTTTTCAAAGGTTATCTGCTCTACCTTTGCTGTCTTTTCTTTTTTGCCTGGAGTTACGATATAAAGTTCAGGTGCCTGTGACATGCTGTGTCTTTCTGCAAGCAACTTTTTACCGTTATTCAGCATCTGCACAGATCCATAATCATACCATCCGTCAGTGAGTTGCATTACGTTTCCTTTGAGATTGGTTTGATATATGTTTTCGCATCCATGCCATATTCCAAGGAAATATAATGTTTTGGAGTCTGATGACCAGCAAAAATCGTCAACGTTTGAGTCGAACGACTCTGTAGTGTATGTCTTTTTTCCTGTACTCAGGTTATATACACAAAGTCTGTTACGGTCACTTTCATATCCGTCTCTGGCCATGCTTAGCCATGCAATGTATTGACCGTCGGGAGAAAACTTAGGATTAACGTCGTAGCCAGGATTGTTCTTTAAGTTTTCTTCAGAGTTTACTTCCTGATATTTCATTGATTTAGTCAAGTTTATCTCAGGCTCTTTATAATCAGCTGGCTTGCAGATGTTTACAGTTTTCTTGGTGTCTATGTTATATAAGTAAATGTCAGTATCTGTAGATGTCGCATATTTTACGCCAGTTTTCTTGCGTGATGTATATGCAATAGTCTTTGAATCAGTGCTCCATGCCAGCTGTTCAGTTCCGCCAAATGGCTTTACAGGACACTCGTATGGTTCACCTTTCATTATGTCTGTGCCTTCACCAATCCCATCGGACGTTACTTCTGCGACATAAGGATGTGGGATGGATTCAACATATTCGTCCCAGTGTCTGTAGTTCATGTCAGTTATCAGTCTTCCTGTTGACAACGGAAGGTCTGCCGGTTTTTCTTTAATACTTTCGTGATGCGGAATCTGTTTAACTAGAATTACATGTTTTTCATCAGGTGAGAATTTAAAGCCGTCTATACCGGTTTTGTCATTTGTAAGTTGTTTCCTTCCGCTTCCGTCAGGATTCATCTCCCATATCTGTCCGTCACAGAGGAAGGCTATTTTTTGTCCTCCTTTAATCCATACGGCATCAGTTTCACTTTTTTGTGAGTTGGTAAGCATTTTATTGTTTTTTCCATCAGAATCCATGATGTAGATTACTTGATGGCCTTTGTTGAGTTTCACACTGTAATAACCTACTTGGTAGATTATGTGTTTCCCGTCAGGCGAGGCTTGTGCGCCGCCAATTCGACCCATTGCCCACAGAGCTTCTGGTGTCATCAAGTCGCTTTGCAACGTGATGTTGTTTTTGCCAATGAAGCTCGCATTCTCTTGTGCGTTAACCGAACCACAACAAATTGAAAGTGCGGTTGCTAAGATTGTTGCCTTGTTCATAAATATTAGTGTTTTTTAGAACATAGGGGCATACATCGTGCATGCCCCTATTTAAAGTTATTAACGTATGTCAATTATTATTTTCTCATCTTGTCTTGAGCTTCTCTCTGACGCTTCAGTTCTTCTGCCTGCTTTTGCATGGCTTCAAGCCTTGCTGCCAAACCGCTCATTTTCTTTGGATTGTTTTTATTTTCCTGATATCTTGCTTCGAGTATACTGAGAAGTTTCTCGTCATTAGTGGTCTTGCGCAATGTCCACATTATGGCAGCGCTGAAGAACAAAGATATGAAATAATAGAAGTTAAGACCTGATGAGTAATCATTGAACATGAAGAAGAACATGATAGGCATAAGGACTGTCATCCATTGCATCATCTTCATTTGTTCTGCCTGTGCGCCGACCATTTGATCTCTTTGCTGTCTTATGGTCATTACAGAATAAAGCACATTTGATATACAGAACAAAATACAGGTTAAGCTCAGGTGATCGCCTATGAGCCAAATGTTTTTATTCCATTCTATAATCGGGTCGTATGTCGAAAGGTCACTTATCCATAGGAAACTTTCGCCTCGAAGCTGTATAGCATTAGGCACGAAGTTGAACATTGCAATCCAGATAGGAGCCTGTATCAGCATAGGAAGGCATCCGCTTAGCGGGCTGACGCCATATTTTGCATACAGAGCCATCATTGCCTGCTGTTTCTGCATTTGGTCTTCGGGCTTGTTATATTGCTTGGTCGCTTCGTCAAGTTTCGGTTTCAACACTCTCATCTTGGCAGACGACATGTAGCTCTTCTTTACAAGTGGGAATGTTATAACTTTCAGCAAGAGTGTAATCAATATAAGGACGATACCCATATTGATGTTCATGCCTGTAAGCCAATCGAACACATATAGGGTAAACCATCGGTTGATTATACGGAACAGTGGCCAGCCAAGATAAACCAGACGATGCAGTTCGAGCTCTTTATTGAATGTGCTTTCTTTTTCAATCTTTTGCAGCAGTCTGAAATCGTTAGGTCCATAATAGAATTCAAGTTCCGTAAGATTCTTTCCGGTCGGGTCGAATGATGTCTGCATCTTTGCACCATACTGCTTCAGGTAGCCTGAGCCTTTCTCCTGAGGAATGCTTGTCATTAAAGAATTGGCACCGAAATCATCTTTTGCAATCATTACTGCACTGAAGAACTGATTCTTGAATGCGACCCAGTCGATAGCGTCTTCAATCTTTTCGTCAACCTTCTCGCTTGTTTCACTCAAATAATCTGTTCCGCCTTCAGTTAAATGGTATGTAAGTGATGCGTATCTGTTTTCAAAAGTAAAACCTTTTTCCTGCTGGCGGCAGTGGTCAGTCCATTCTATGTCCACCTTATTATAATTAGGCGAGAACATACCGCTCATTCCGTTAGCCTGTAAAGAGAAATGCAGCATGTAGTCTTTACCTAATTTATAATTCATGACCAAAGATTTACCATTGGCTCCTAAAGCCGTCATGGTAACAGTTGAATCAGTGATGTTCGATGGCGTAAAGTACAAATCACTTGTTATAATGTTTGTCTCTTTACCTTCCAGCATGAATTTGAGCGACTGATCCTTACCGTCGAAAAGAGTAAGATCTTTGTTGCCTTTATTATCTTTAAAGTTCTTTATGACAGCTTTTTCCACAGTTCCGCCTTTAGTGTTAAGGGTAAGCTCTAGCTTTGAATTTTTCAGAACAATATTCTGTCCTTTTCCAGCCAGTGACTTATTTAGAGCGACGGTGGTGTCTGCCATTACTGTATTTGCCGCATTGGCTTTCTCAGCTTGTGCTTCAGCCTTCTGTTTTTCTTCAGCTTTCTTCTTAGCAATAGCTGTGATAGAGTCTTGCTTGCGTTGTTGTGCAATTTCCTCGTCTGAAGGCTTTGTATACCAACTGAAACCAATCAGCAAAGCCGCAATGAGAACGAAGCCGATAATTGTATTTTTATCCATTTCTTGTATTTATACAGTTGTTTCTTTGGTTATTTATTTCAATTATTGCTTTTCTTGTTCTCAATTGCTTTTTTGATAAAGTCGAGGAACAGTGGATGCGGATGAAGCACTGTGCTTGAATATTCTGGGTGGAACTGTGTTCCGATATACCATTTCAGACCCGGAATTTCAACTATTTCGACAAGATTGCTTTCAGGATTGCGGCCAACACACTTCATTCCTGCACGTTCAAATTCCTGTTCAAAGTCGTTGTTGAACTCATAGCGATGGCGGTGACGCTCCTGAATATATTCCTTCTTGTAAATATCAAACACACGCGAACCTTGTTTCAATATACATTCATAGGCTCCAAGACGCATTGTACCACCCATGTTAGTAATATTTTTCTGATCTTCCATAATGTCGATAACATTATGTTCTGTCTTCTCGTCCATTTCGCGGCTGTTTGCATCCTCATAACCGAGGACATTGCGTGCAAACTCGATAACCATCATCTGCATGCCTAAGCAAATTCCGAATGTCGGTATGTCATGTGTTCGGGTGTAATGAGCGGCTACTATCTTGCCTTCAATACCTCTTTGACCGAATCCTGGGCAAATGACGATACCATCCATGCCCTTAAGTTTTTCGGCAACATTTTCTTCTGTAACCTTTTCGCTGTTAATGAATGTTGTCTTAACTTTATAGTCGTTGTAGGTTCCTGCTTGTGAAAGGCTCTCAAGAATACTCTTATAAGCGTCTTGCAAGTCGTATTTGCCTACCAATCCGATGTTTACTATTTCTGTAGCTTTATGTCTGCGCTCCAAGAATGAACGCCAAGGACCTAAAGTAGGTGTCTCGCCGACAGGCTCACCCATCTTTCTCAATATGGTCTCGTCCAGCTTTTGCTCTTGCATGCGGACTGGCACTTCATAAATTGTAGGCATGTCGACACTCTGAACAACGGCGTCAACATCAACATTACAGAAGTTTGCCACTTTTTTCCTTATGGTGTCGTTTATAGGATGCTCGGTTCTCAAAACGAGAATATCCGGCTGAATACCAACACTTTGCAGCTCCTTTACAGAATGCTGTGTCGGCTTGGTCTTAAGCTCTTTGGCAGCAGCCAGATAAGGAATGTAAGTAAGGTGTACGCAGAGCGCTCTTTTTCCAAGCTCCCATTTAAGCTGTCTGATGCTTTCAAGGAACGGAAGACCTTCAATGTCTCCTACGGTTCCTCCAATTTCAGTAATAACAAAGTCGTAATTGTTCTTTTTGCCAAGCAACATTACGTTGCGCTTAATCTCATCTGTTATGTGAGGTATTACCTGTATGGTCTTACCCAGATAGTCGCCACGGCGCTCTTTATCAATAACAGCCTTGTATATGCGGCCTGTTGTAAGATTGTTGGCTTTTGTTGTCTGAATACCGGTGAAACGTTCGTAGTGGCCAAGGTCAAGGTCTGCCTCGTGGCCATCCACTGTAACATAACATTCGCCATGCTCATAAGGATTGAGCGTTCCTGGGTCAATGTTGATGTATGGGTCGAACTTTTGAATTGTGATGTTGTATCCTCTGGCCTGAAGAAGTTTGCCTATTGATGACGATATTATTCCTTTTCCAAGTGAGGAAGCCACACCGCCGGTAACGAATATATACTTTGTCTCTGCCACGATAATAATATTTTGGTTATTTAATAATACTAATATACAAGGTGCAAAATTAAGAAAAAATGCTGATATGCCAAAATTATAATCTCTTAATTTTAGCAGTTTCGTATGTGTTGAAAAAAACTGCCATAGTTGTTCGGTTTTTGAATATAAATACTAACTTTGCAAACAAAAACCAAAAATGGTATGAAACATAAGCATTTATTTATATTTCTACTTCTTGAGAGTTTGTGTGTAATGTGGTGCTACGGCCGGCCTGTCAAGTATATACACCGTAACATTAGTCGGGATTCGGTCTTGGTGCTTGCATACATGGATTCGTTACGAACGTATAAGATAAAAGCCGATTCTGTTATTTTTGCCGAAGATTCGCTTAAAGATAACTTTAAGACAGACGCGCGCTTCTTCAGGTTTTTTGCACCTTTGACATTTTATTACTCTGTGTCTAGCCATAGTTTCGGACTAAAGGATAATTATAGTGGAGTTGACGATGTCAGCGGGGCAATAGATGATGCATTAATGTCTGTTTATGTAAATCACCCGGGATTAGTTGTCGCATCTGAAAAAGACTTGAAGAAAATCGGTTCGCTGCATGAGGAAATTACTGCGCCGATTCGTCATAAAGTTGATTACTCTCGCCAGGAATCAACAGCTCCAGAGGAGAACTTTGACGCTCCGGTTGAGATTGTAATTGAAAAACCTAACTTTTGGACTTTTGGCGGTGATTATTATCTTCAGTTCTTGCAAAACTATGTTTCGGGTAACTGGTATAAAGGCGGTGAAAGTAATTATTCTATGGTGGCCAGTGCCACGTTACAGGCTAATTATAATAATAAGCAGAAGGTGAAGTTTGAAAATAAATTAGAGCTGAAACTTGGACTTCAGACTTCAAGCGGCGACACGCTGCATAATATCAAGACGTCTGAAGACCTTATAAGATATACGGGCAAGTTAGGACTGCAGGCAAGTAAAAATTGGTATTATACATTGCAGCTTATAGCTTATACCCAGTTTATGCGTGGGTATAAGAGTAACGATCCGGAGGTGTATTCTGATATTTTGTCGCCATTGAACTTAAACTTGTCTTTAGGTATGAGCTATTCAGTGAATGCTTTTAACGGCAAGTTGACCGGGTCGGTTCAGCTTGCGCCTTTGGCATACAACTTCAGATATGTAGGCCGTGAGTCGTTGGCTACGCGATATGGACTGGATGAAGGTTCGCATACGATGAATGACTTCGGTTCTGAGTTTACCATAGATCTGACGTGGGCTTTCTCTGAGATGATAAAATGGAAAACGCGTCTGTATGGTTATACTACTTATGAACGTACTGAGTTGGAATGGGAGAATACGCTGACATTCCAGTTTAATAAATATATTTCATCAAACATATTCCTTTATCCGAGATTTGATGATGGCTCTTCGGTTCGCGATGAGCATTATGGCTATTGGCAGTTTAAGGAATATGCTTCCATAGGATTCGCATATTCGTTCTGATTAAATGGGTAGTGTAAATGTTTTGCTTGCTTTATAAATTAAAAGCGGAGAAATTGATTCGTCATTTCTCCGCTTTTAATTTATTTTGCTTCTTCCATTGTTCCTTCTACATATAGTCTCACCATTTCGGTCTTTGCGTTTGTCTTAATGGTAATCGACTTTTTGAAATGTCCTGGGAATTTTCCTTTGCCGTTATAGGTTACGGTAATAGTCCCTTTTGCGCCTGGGGCTATCGGAGCTTTTGTGTATGACGGCACCGTACAACCGCAACTGGCCATGGCCTGATTTATTACAAGTGGAGCGTTGCCCACGTTGGTGAAAGTGAATGTGCATTTTTGCACAGGGTTGCTTTCTGAAAATTTGCCGAAATTATAAGTCTGTTTGTCAAACTTTATCTCTGCAACCTTTTGTGCTGATATGCTGCCTAAACATAATATCAGCATCATTGAAATGAATAAAATCTTTTTCATTTTTATGTATTTATATAATATTTTTGGAGCAAAATTACATCTTTTTTTTATAAAATACACATAGAGGGGTACTTTTTGTGTTAATTAATTTTTAATTGGCATAATCTCGTGGCTTATAGGAACTTTCGTAGATATGATTTGGCTGATAATGTAAAAAATATTGTGTAGTATTTGATGCGTGAATCTTTTGTTTCGGTTGTAAAAACATCCACGGCTTAAATTTAATATTCTGATTTCTTTTATGGTTAATTTTTAATTGAGATTGTATAATAATATTGTGGCCTTTTTTTAACTTGTAATAAGAAGTGGCTCTTGTAAATTATTTTGTTGTCTGTTTAGAAAAATATTAAACAAAAATCGTTGGCGGGTTTTCTTGAAAATAGAATTCGATGTATAATAGATGTTAATGCATGGGCCCGTTGTTGATTGTTTTGTAATATATTTTAACTGTATGAAAGCGCTAATACTTAGAAAATGGCTGTTTGTTTCCGGTATTTTCATTGATTTAGAGTTGTAAAAGCATAGCTTTTGCGACCTAAAAGCTATGCTTTTGCATTGTAATATGCCCTAAATTGCATGTAAAAATTTATCTGATTATTTGATGGAAAGAGTTAAGTGGCTGATTATTAATGCTATATGAAAATAGCCGATTTTATGCAACTGATTTAGCAAAATTCTAAATTATTCTTGAAAAATGTCACTTTTGAGGCGTATTTTTAAAAAGTTTTCTTGATTACGATGCAGAATATCCTTAATTAATTGAAGACTTATTTGTCATGCAATTTTATCAGATTCATTATAAATTCTGTATATAACATACCATAGCCTTTAGTCGGATGATTTTATTTTGATAACCATTTGTCCGCATGGCGAAATGCCGTAAAATGGTATATTGATATTTCGATAATGTCGTATAGCTAAATATGAGTTTACTTTTAGGCAATAAAATTTGTTCATTCAGCCATTTTTTGTACTTTTGCACTTAGATTAAAGAATTTGTAAGTTTATGTACAGAACAAATACATGTGGAGAGTTGCGCCTGGCAGATGCAGGCAAGACTGTAACTCTGGCTGGATGGGTTCAGCGTCTCCGTAAAATGGGCGGCATGACCTTTGTGGACATCCGCGACCGCTATGGTATAACTCAGCTGGTCTTTAACGAAAATGACAATGCGGAATTGTGTGCCGCAGCCAACAAACTGGGACGAGAGTTTTGTATTCAGGCAACAGGACGCGTAAACGAACGCGAAAGTAAAAACAAAAATTTGCCTACAGGAGAAATTGAAATTATCGTCTCTGAGCTTAATGTGTTGAGTGAGAGCCTTACGCCTCCGTTTACAATTGAAGACAATACGGATGGCGGTGATGATATAAGAATGAAATATCGTTATTTGGATTTGCGCCGTTCATGTGTGCGTAAAAATCTTGAACTGCGTCACCGTATGACGATATTGATACGTAATTTCTTGGATTCAAAAGACTTTATTGAAGTGGAGACACCTATATTAATAGGTAGTACACCTGAAGGTGCTCGCGACTTTGTTGTGCCCTCACGTATGAATCCCGGACAATTCTATGCTTTGCCACAAAGCCCGCAGACGTTAAAACAGCTTTTGATGGTGAGCGGTTTCGACAGATATTTCCAGATAGCAAAATGTTTCCGTGATGAGGATTTACGTGCAGACCGTCAGCCTGAGTTTACTCAGATAGACTGTGAGATGTCGTTTGTTGATCAGGATGATGTCATCAATCTGTTTGAAGATATGGCGCGTCATTTGTTTAAGGAGATACGTGGTGTTGAACTTCCCGCAAAACTTCAGCAGATGACATGGCATGAGGCTATGCGCAGATTCGGAAGTGATAAGCCTGACTTGCGTTTCGGCATGGAGTTCGTTGAACTTATGGATACACTTAAGGGTACAGGCTCATTTGAAGTGTTTAACAATGCGGAGTATATTGGCGGTATCTGTGTTCCTGGATGCGCTTCATACACAAGAAAACAGATAGACCAGTTGACGGACTTCGTAAAGAAGCCGCAGATTGGCGCAAAGGGACTCGTTTGGGTTAAGTTTAATGAAGACGGTTCGGTTAAGAGCAGCATAGATAAATTTTATGATGCAAATGTATTGTTGAAACTTAAGGAAGTTACAGGTGCCAACAATGGAGACTTGGTTCTCATCCTTAGTGGTGACAATGCAAACAAGACTCGTGTACAGTTATGTAGCCTGCGACTTGAGATGGGCGACAGATTGGGTCTGCGTGATAAGAATAAGTTTGAATGTCTGTGGATTATTGATTTCCCGTTGTTCGAATGGAGCGATGAGGAACAGCGCCTGATGTCAACCCACCATCCGTTTACGATGCCTAATCCTGACGATATACCATTGCTCGAGGATCATCCTGAAAAAGTACGCGCTAAGGCATACGACTTTGTATGTAATGGTATTGAAGTGGGTGGCGGAAGTTTGCGTATTCATGACGGACGCCTTCAGGAACGTATGTTCAAGATTCTTGGATTTACACCGGAACGTGCAATGGCACAGTTTGGCTTCTTGATCAATGCGTTCAAATATGGAGCACCCCCTCATGCAGGTCTTGCGTTTGGTCTTGACCGCTTTGTTTCTATCATGGCTGGTCTTGACAGTATTCGTGACTGCATTGCGTTCCCGAAGAACAATAGTGGCCGCGATGTTATGCTCGATGCTCCTTCTGCTCTGGATGAGAAACAGCTTAAGGAATTGCAAATTAAGGTTGATTTATGTCAAGAAAATTGATATAAAAAAGCGGTGTAATGTATTAAATGCTATTTTTCTTTGATAAAATTTTTATTAATTTGAATAAAAGCATTATATTTGCATCGAAAATTTGAAAAGATTGTGTGTCAATGACATAGTCGATCTTAATGTGTTTTACTTAAATTATGACAGAGAAGAACGTAAGTGTAAAAAAGGCTGCAACGAAGGCAGCTGAAAAGAAGGCAGCACCGAAGAGAAGTACTGCGAAGAAGGTAGTTTTCGAGATTAATGCTGAAACAGTTGGTTTCAAGGCTGGTGATGTTTACCAGGCCTTGGCTACAGCAGAACAGCCCTTGAGTGTTGCTGAAATTGCTAAAGCAGCTAAGATTACCACAGAAGAGACATTGCTCGGTATGGGCTGGCTCTTTAAAGAGGGTAAGATTAAGGATGCAGAGAATAAGATTACATTAGCTTAATCTGTAGAAAGAATATTTAAAAAGGGCTGGTAATATTAGCTTACCGGTCCTTTTTTATTTTGTAATACTATGAACTACGACCGCGATATTATTTTTGTTCTTGGCGAAGCAGGCCCCAAGGGCTTGAGCGTTAAAAAGATAGCAAAGCATGTTTTTAATCACAACAATGGATTTTTCAATGTTGTGACATTTGATGATGTGTATCATTATGTATCCGCATATCTTATTCGTAATAGTAAATCGCCTGATTCAATCATTGAAAAAACAGAAGTACGCGGTGTTTATCGTATAAACCTTTCTTCAAAGGCCGGCAATCAGTTGCAGTTTGATTTTGTTGAAGATGATGAGCCGGAACCAAAGAAGAATGATAATGATGATTTGTCGTTATCTTTATTTTAAGACACTTTAAGATACAATTAGGTACAAAAAAATAGGGAAACACGTCTCTTAATCGTTTTTACTATAAAAGTACATTTAATATTATGGCTGGAAGATATTTATTAGGTTTTGATGTCGGCAGTTCGTCTGTTAAGGCATCATTAGTTGATTCAGATAGCGGCGTATGTGTCGCATCCGCGTTTTATCCTGAAAAGGAGGCGCCAATAATAGCTGTCAGGTCTGGCTGGGCTGAGCAGGATCCGCAAATGTGGTGGGAAAATGCAAAACTAAGTTTGAGAAAGGTCATGGCTGATTCTTCAGTGAAAGGTGAAGATATCAAGGCTATTGGCATATCTTATCAGATGCATGGGCTGGTTTGTGTTGACAAGCAGCAGCAGGTGCTTAGACCTTCTATAATATGGTGCGACTCAAGAGCTGTTCCTTATGGAGAAAATGCTTTCAAGGGTATAGGTGAGAAGATGTGCCTTAGTCATCTTCTTAATTCTCCAGGTAACTTTACGGCGTCAAAACTTGCATGGGTTAAAGACAATGAACCTGATGTATTTGAAAAGATATATAAGGTGATGTTGCCCGGCGATTATATCGCAATGAAGCTGAGTGGAGTGATCAACACCACAATAAGTGGATTGAGCGAAGGAATGATGTGGGATTTTAAGAACAAGTGTGTCGCTAAATTCCTTTTGGATTATTTTGGTTTTGACGAAAGTTTAATAGCAGATATTGTTCCCACTTTCAGCATTCAGAGTGAAGTTTCTGAGGAAGCTGCTAATGAACTGGGATTGAAGGCCGGAACTCCTATAAGCTATAGAGCTGGTGATCAGCCGAATAACGCACTTAGTCTTAACGTCTTTAATCCGGGCGAGATTGCATCGACGGCAGGTACTTCTGGTGTTGTGTATGGCGTATTGGGCGAAGTTAATTATGACAATAAGAGCCGTGTAAACACTTTTGCCCATGTTAATTATAAGAAAGACATGGAACGTCTTGGCGTCTTGCTTTGTATTAACGGAACAGGCATTCTTAATGCATGGATGCGCCGTAATGTGGCTCCTGAGGGAATGTCTTATTCTGACATGAATGATATGATGGCCAGTGTGCCTATAGGAAGTGATGGTGTTACTATAATACCATTTGGCAATGGTGCAGAGCGTGTACTTGAAAATAAAGAAATTGGTTGTTCAATTCATGGAGTCAATTTCAATAAGCATGGTAAGGCTCACCTTATGCGCGCAGCTCAAGAGGGCATTGTCTTCAGTTTCTGTTATGGCATGGAAGTAATGCAGCAGATGGGCATGGATATTCATAAAATACATGCCGGAAAAGCTAATATGTTCCTTAGTGAATTGTTTAGAAACACATTGGCAGGAGTAAGTGGTGCTACAATAGAGCTTTATGAAACAGACGGCAGCGTTGGAGCTGCTAAAGGAGCCGGTATAGGCTGTGGCATTTATAAAGATAATAAGGAGGCTTTCAGTACATTGAAAAAGCTTGCTGTCATTGAGCCTGATGACAGGCATCGTTCAGAGTATTTGCAGGCCTATTCTTTATGGAAGGACAAATTGTTGCAGCAAATAAATCATTAAAAAACAAATCTGAAATAATTATATAAGTTTAATAATTTAATACATAATGGTTATGGTAAAAGAATATTTTCCACAGATAGGAAAGATTAAATTTGAAGGTACAGAAAGTAATAATCCTTTAGCTTATCATTATTATGATGCTGAAAAGGTAATAATGGGTAAGAAAATGAAGGATTGGTTGAAGTTTGCTATGGCTTGGTGGCATACATTAGGCGCTGCAAGTGGTGACCAGTTCGGTGGCGGTACACGTGTTTATCCTTGGGACGAAAAGGCTGATGCCGTAGAGCGTGCAAAGGACAAGATGGATGCCGGATTCGAGATTATGGGAAAACTTGGAATCGAATATTTCTGTTTCCATGATGTTGATTTGGTTGACGAAGGCGCTACCATCGAAGAGTATGAGGCTCGTATGAAAGCTATTACAGATTATGCTCTTGAGAAGATGAAGGGTACTAACATCAAGTTGCTTTGGGGTACGGCTAACGTATTCGGTCATAAGAGATATATGAATGGTGCTGCAACAAATCCTGATTTTGATGTAGTTGCCCGTGCTGCTGTTCAGATAAAGAATGCAATTGATGCAACAATCAAACTTGGTGGTACTAACTATGTATTCTGGGGTGGACGTGAAGGCTACATGAGTCTGTTGAACACTCAGATGCAGCGTGAGAAAGACCATCTGGCTAATATGTTGAAGGCTGCCCGCGACTATGCTCGTTCTAAAGGATTTACAGGAACATTCCTGATTGAGCCGAAACCAATGGAGCCGACAAAGCATCAGTATGACGTGGATACAGAAACTGTTATCGGATTCTTGCGCGCTCATGGTCTTGATAAGGACTTTAAGGTTAATATTGAGGTTAACCATGCAACACTTGCCGGTCATACTTTTGAGCATGAACTTGCAGTTGCAGTTGATAATGGTATGCTTGGCAGCATTGACGCTAACCGTGGTGATTATCAGAACGGATGGGATACAGACCAGTTCCCGATTGACAACTGGGAGTTAACTCAGGCTATGATGCAGATTATCCGTAATGGCGGTCTTGGCAATGGCGGTTCTAATTTCGATGCAAAACTGCGTCGTAACTCAACTGATCCTGAGGATATATTCATTGCTCACATAAGTGGTATGGATGCTATGGCCCGCGCTTTGGAGAATGCAGCCAACTTGATAGAGAAATCTCCGATTGGAGATATGGTTAAGGAGCGCTATTCTTCATTTGATGCAGGTAAGGGTAAAGAGTTTGAGGAAGGCAAACTTTCTCTTGAAGATATAGTTGCTTATGCTAAGGAGAATGGTGAGCCTAAACAAACTTCTGGCAAGCAGGAATTGTATGAAACAATTGTAAGCTGGTATTGCAAATAATAATTGCTACTAATTATCCATGCGACAGACAAAATCGTGGCATAAAACCTTGAATATTTGTCTGTTGCATAAAAAATAAGAGGCTGTTTCAATTAAATGTTGAAGCAGCCTCTTGTTTTTTATCAGGGTAGACTTTAATTCTTGTGATTAATGCATATTCCAAGTTTGTACCATTCGTAAAGCTTGTGAATACCTTCATCAATTTCAATTTTATGATGCCATCCAAGTTTATGTAATTTACTTACATCAGTAAGTTTTCTTGGAGTTCCGTCCGGTTTTGTTGCGTCCCAAAGCAGTTCGCCCTTGAAACCTATTTCATTCTTTACTTTTTCAGCAACATCGTGAATGCTTATTTCTTTGCCTGTACCAACATTGATGTGGCAATTTCTTATTTCTTTTTGATCAGGTGCGTAAGTGTCTTTGAAATCAACATTCAATAAGACAAAGACACTGGCATCAGCCATTTCTTCACTCCAAAGGAACTCTCTCATCGGACTGCCTGTGCCCCATAGGGTAACGGCTTGCGGTGTTATTCCGAATTTATTGAGTACGTTCAGTATCTCGGCGTTAGTGTTTTGTCCGCTTATGCCCTCAACTGGCCTTAAATCCAAGTCTTTGCGTACAGCCTCCCAATTATCTTCATTAAGACACTTAGCCAAATATATCTTGCGTAACATTGCAGGTAGCACATGGCTGTTCTCAAGATGAAAATTATCATTTGGTCCATATAAGTTGGTCGGCATGACGGCAATATAGTTGCAGCCATATTGCAGGCTAAAGCTCTCACACATCTTCAATCCGGCAATCTTTGCTATCGCATAAGGTTCGTTTGTGTATTCAAGCTCTGATGTCAGCAATGCGTTCTCCTGCATAGGCTGCTGCGCCATTTTAGGATAAATGCATGTACTGCCAAGGAACAGCAGTTTCTTAACATTATGTTTGAAACTTTCTCCGATAACGTTTTGCTGTATTTGAAGATTCTGGTAAATAAAATCGGCCCTATGGTTCAAGTTTGCCATAATACCTCCAACATGAGCGGCTGCAAGAACTACGGCATCGGGCCTTTCATCATCAAAAAACTTCTTTACGGCAACAGGATCAAGCAAATCCAGTTCCTTGTGTGTGCGTCCAACCAGATTGTTGTATCCTTTTTGCTTCAGGTTGTTCCAAATCGCAGACCCCACAAGTCCGTGGTGCCCAGCAACGAATATTTTAGATTTTTTGTCCAACATGCTTATTCTGCCATTTGAGCTTTGATATATAGTTTCTTCACGAAGCTCATATCATGCTTAACCATTATCTTTATTAATTCATGGAAAGATGTCTTTGTAGGGTTCCATCCTAATACGTTTTTCGCCTTGGCGGGGTTGCCCAACAATTGTTCAACTTCGCAAGGACGGAAGTATTTAGGATCAACTTCTACAAGTGTTTTTCCTGTCTTTACGTCAATGCCTTTTTCGTCAACACCTTCACCTTCCCAACGGAGCTCAATTCCAACTTCCTTAAATGCAAGTGTACAGAACTCTCTTACTGTATGCATTTCGCCGGTTGCAATAACAAAGTCTTCAGGTTGAGGCTGTTGCAGTATGAGCCACATACATTCTACATAGTCGCGTGCATATCCCCAGTCGCGTTTTGCGTCAAGATTACCCAAGTATAGTTTATCCTGATATCCCTGTGCTATACGGCAAGCCGCAAGAGTTATCTTTCTTGTAACAAAGTTTTCGCCTCTGCGTTCACTCTCATGATTGAACAAAATACCATTGCAGCAGTACATGCCATAGCTTTCACGATAGTTCTTCATTATCCAATAGCCATAAAGTTTTGCAACAGCATAAGGTGAGCGTGGATAGAATGGGGTAGTCTCAGTCTGAGGTACCTCCTGAACTTTTCCGAACAGTTCAGATGTTGATGCCTGATAAATACGGCAACTCTTGTCGAGTCCACAAATACGTACAGCTTCAAGCAGTCTTAACACACCAACAGCATCTGTGTCAGCAGTATATTCGGGTACGTCGAAAGACACCTTTACGTGACTTTGAGCAGCTAGATTGTATATTTCTGTCGGTTGTATTTCAGCTATTATACGAATCAGTGACGACGAGTCTGTCATGTCAGCCCAATGCAGGTTTACCAGTCTTGACTTTTTCATGTCTCTTACCCATTCATCAAGGTAAAGATGCTCTATACGTCCAGTGTTGAATGATGATGAACGGCGAAGCAGTCCATGAACTTCATATCCCTTTTCAATAAGAAATTCAGCCAAGAAAGAACCGTCTTGACCGGTAATGCCAGTTATTAATGCTATTTTTTTATCCATCATTAATTATGCTTATTCCAGAATTCAAATTTATTTGTCATCGTTTGAAAACTGCTTTATGCGCTGTTCTTCAGACAATTTGCATATCAACAACTTATCGTCGTCATCGGCTACGATAAATCCGTCAAGTCCCTGTATAACAACTTTCTTTTTATCCAATGTGTGTATTATGCAGTTATGCGTGTCGAAGAGTGAAACATTATCGCCGATAACACCATTTCCATACAGGTCTTTTTTCGTCTGTACTAACAGCGAGCCCCATGTGCCAAGGTCGCTCCAACCGAAGTCAGCCGGACAAACAAATATTTCTTCGGCTTTCTCCATGATAGCATAGTCAACAGATATGTTTTCACATTCAGGGAATCTGCGGTCTATTTCTTCCTGTTCCTGTGGAGTTCCGTAGATAGGAAACATGCCTTCAAATATCTTGCTTATTGCAGGCTGATATATTCTGAATGCGTTAACGATAGTGCTGACACCCCAGATGAATATACCGGCATTCCAAAAATAGCTCTTGTTTTGAATATATTTCTTAGCTGTTTCCAAGTCGGGCTTTTCTCTGAATGAGTCAACACGGAATATTTCTTTATTGCGTGGTGAACTTGAAGACAAATCAGCCTGAATATAGCCATATCCGGTTTCTGGCCTCGTAGGTTTCATACCAAGCGTTACTATAGCGTCAGTCTCGTTAGTGAACTTTAGACATTGAGTGATGACACGTTTGAATTCTTCACAGTTTGTCACTATATGGTCGCTAGGTGTAACAACAATGTTGGCGTCACGATCTTTTGCTTTTATGCGCCAGCTTACATATGCAATACAAGGAGCCGTGTTTCTTCTGCAAGGTTCGCATAGAATGTTCGTTGCAGGAATCTCCGGCAGTTGTTCTAACACAAGGTCTTTATAGCTTCGGTTAGTTACAACCCAAACATTCTCCGGCAAGCAAATGCCTTTGAATCTGTCAAAAGTAAGCTGCAGCAAGGAGCGTCCCACACCTAATACATCTATAAACTGTTTTGGTTTTTCTGTTGTACTCATCGGCCAAAAGCGGCTGCCAACTCCACCAGCCATTATGACCAAGTGATTATTATTATAAGCCATAGGTATAAAATAATATAAAATTAGAACTAAGGCAAAATTAATAAAAAAATGAAAATAAACGAAGAATTTCTGGAAAAAACAATGTCTGATGTGAAAATAATGTTTTGTGATTTATTGCAATTTATTGTTACTCTTGCTTTTACGGTGTCAGCATAACTCTTAATAGGGTGTTGAAACATATTCAATTTATGAATTCGGAGATTATGGTATGTCATACTCATATTATATTTTGATGGTTATGCCATTTATATTGTAGTAACAGTTTCTTTTTTTTGTTTGTTGGCTTGTCGCATGGAGTAGGGTGGGTGTATTGGATTTAGTGGATTTGTATTTGTAACTATTATTCTTGTCTGTATGTAAAAATTTTATTACTTTATCCTTGTTTCTTTTTTTGAAAATATATTATTAAATCTCATCTTGCATTGAGTGCTTGTTTTATAGTAATTTTGTATTGAAAATTATAGGCCGTTGTTTCTCATTGCAATAGATGCCGTTTTATGATGTAAAAGGATACCTTTCAGCTCTTAATTTGCCGTCTTTTGCAATGTAAAATACGGCAAATCGCAACTTGCTTGTAATCAAGTAGATACGCAAGTACTACAAATCCATTGACTTTTGAATAAAAACTCATTGATTTAATATTCAAAAACCGCTGAATTTTATATGCTAAATCAGTGGTTTTTCGTCTTTAAAATTTACGAATGTTTTTGTACTGCATTATTGTTTGAAAAGGCTATATTCTCATAACTGATATTGTATTGATTATCACGTCTTTTTGCCTTGTGCTGTATCAATAGAAATTATAAATCACTGATTGTCAGATTTATGACATGTTATCGCTTGCATTTATGCAGAAAATATGTTAACTTTGCACCGCAAATTACAAATAGTAAATATTTAAAAATATGAAAGCATTTGTTTTTCCCGGACAGGGAGCACAGTTTGTAGGTATGGGCAAGGACCTGTACGAGAGCAATCCATTGGCAAAAGAACTTTTTGATAAGGCTAATGACATTCTCGGTTATAAGATAACAGACATCATGTTTAACGGAACAGATGAAGAACTTAAGCAGACAAAGGTAACCCAGCCTGCAGTCTTCCTTCATAGCGTTATCAGTGCATTGTGCATGGGTGATGCTTTTGCTCCTTCAATGGTTGCTGGTCATTCTCTCGGAGAGTTCTCTGCTCTTGTTGCTGCCGGCGCATTGAGTTTTGAGGATGGTCTTAAACTTGTTTATGCACGTGCAATGGCAATGCAGAAAGCATGCGAGGCTGCTCCTTCTACAATGGCTGCAATAATTGGTCTTCCGGACGAGAAAGTTGAGGAAGTTTGTGCAGAGGTAAACAAAGAAGGTCATGTTTGTGTTCCGGCTAATTTCAATTGTCCTGGACAGCTTGTTATTAGTGGTAATATTGAGGCTATTAACGAGGCTTGTGAGAAACTTAAGGCTGCCGGTGCAAAGCGTGCACTTCCTCTGAAGGTCGGCGGAGCATTCCATTCACCGCTTATGCAGCCTGCAAAGGACGAACTTCAGGCAGCTATAGAGGCAACAGAGTTTAGCGCTCCTAAGTGTCCTGTATATCAGAATGTAGACGGCAAACCTCATACTGATGCAGCTGAAATAAAGACAAACTTGATAGCTCAGCTCACAAGTTCTGTTAGATGGACTGAGTGTGTTCAGAACATGATTGCTGATGGTGCTGACGACTTTACAGAGTGTGGTCCTGGCAAGGCTTTGCAGGGAATGATAGCCCGTATCGACAAGACCGTTTCAGCTCATGGCATTGCATAAACCGCAATGATGGAACATCATAAAATAGTAATATATCAAATCTTTACGCGCCTTTTCGGCAACCGTTCTTGTAATTGTGTTGAAAATGGAACCCTTGCCGAAAATGGCTGCGGAAAGATGAGTTTTTTTGACGATGCCGTTTTGCACCGTATAAAAAAACTCGGTGTAACACACGTATGGTATACTGGTGTTATACGTCATGCGTCAAAGACTGACTATTCTGCTTTTGGCATACCACGTCAGCATCCGGCTGTTGTTAAGGGCAAAGCAGGTTCGCCCTACGCTATTGTCGACTATTATGACATCGACCCGGATTTGGCCGATGATGTAGACAGACGTATGGAAGAGTTTGAGGCTTTATTGAAACGTACACACAACGCAGGCCTGAAAGTGATAATCGATTTTGTGCCAAATCATGTCGCGCGTCAGTACAAATCAATTAAAAAGCCTGCCGGGACAACTGATTTTGGTGAGACGGATGATATAAACAAAGGTTTTTATCCGGACAACAACTTCTATTATTGTCCTAATGTTCCGTTTTCTCCTTCATTTGATTTGAAAGGAGATGCTGACGAAGCATATAGTGAATATCCGGCTAAGGCTACAGGCAATGACCAGTTTGGCAATTGCCCTGGCATTAATGACTGGTATGAGACCGTAAAACTGAATTATGGCATTGATTATTGTGATGCCGGTGGCCGCTCATATCATTTTTCACCAGTGCCTGACACTTGGCATAAAATGAAAGATATACTTTCGTTTTGGGCTGCAAAAGGTGTCGACGGTTTCAGGTGTGACATGGCCGAGATGGTGCCTTCAGAATTTTGGAACTGGTGTATAGGTAAGATAAAGAATGATTTTCCCGGAATCGTATTTATAGGCGAAGTTTATAATCCGTCTCTTTACAGAAGCTATCTTGGTAGCGGATTTGATTATTTGTACGATAAAGTCGGGATGTATGATTGTCTTTGTCGTATCATTCGTGGTGAGAGTGCTGCTTCAGACATAACATATCAGTGGCAGGCCGTAGATGATATAAAGGACCACATGCTTTATTTCCTTGAGAATCATGATGAACTTCGTCTTGCCAGCGATTTCCTTTCGGGCAATGCTTTTAAAGCTTTACCGGCAGCAATAGTAAGTGCATTGTTGTATAACAATCCTTTTATGCTGTATGCCGGACAAGAGTTTGGCGAGCGCGGTATGGATAAGGAAGGATTCAGCGGATTAGACGGTCGTACCACGATTTTTGATTATTGGACTGTTAAGGCCCTATATCACGGATATGTGAACAGACGTAAGCTTACTGCTGATGAGAAACGTCTTGAAAAAGCTTATTCTGACATTCTGAATATAGCAATCAAAGAGAAGTCCGTCAGTGATGGCAGTCTTTTTGATCTTATGTATGTAAATAATAATACTGACAGGTTTAATCCGTACAGTCAATACGCCTTTATGAGAAAATACGGCAAAGAGGTTATTTTCGTTGTCGTAAACTTTTCTGATAGAGATGTCGCTTGTAGTGTGAACATACCAAAACATGCGTTTGATTATATGCAGTTGCCTGAAAAGGTGGTGAGTGCTACAGATTTGCTTACAGGTGATTCTGTCCGCTTGTCGCTTGTTGCTGATTCTTCAGTAGAGTTAAATGTGCCCGCTTATGGCGGACGTATATATAAATTTATTGTCTAAATCTTTTTTCTGACTTCTTTTCATAATTGCAAATTAATAAATGCCATGGCAGAAGATTATATTTTAAATGCACATAACAAGGAAGAATTTCCTCCGGCACATACGGCCGAGCATCTTCTTAATCAGACTATGATGCGTATGTTTGGATGTGAACGTTCTAGCAATGCTCATATCGAACGTAAGAAAAGTAAAATAAGTTATGTTCTTGACCATAAGCCTTCACGCCATGAAGAACGCGACATTGAAAGAAAAATGAATGAGCTTATAGATGAAGATTTACCTGTAACGTTTGAATATGTCGACCGTAAAAACGTTCCTGAAGGTGTGTCTCTCGACAGACTTCCTGAAGATGCCTCTGATACATTGCGTCTTGTGCGTATCGGCGATTATGATGTATGTCCGTGTATAGGTAAGCATGTGAGATCAACATCACAGATTGGCCGCTTTGAACTTCTTGGGACAAATTGGGATGAAGAAAAGCATACGTTCCGTATACGATTTAAAATCGTTCAATAGTTGTATTATTATACAGTCTGGATTTTAAGTTTATTATTCTATAAAATAAAAAAGATGTGCCCATCTGGTGGACACATCTTTTTTTATTTGGTTTCAATTTCCTCTTGCATGTCAATAAAATGTTTCTTGCTGTCATAAAATTCATATTGCAAGAAAGCCATCTTTTGCGAAGGAATTACATGTACTCCCATGCCGTATTTCATCTGCCATTTGCGTTTAAGGCTTATAATGCCTTGGTTGATATACGCAGCAACATAAGGATGTACGTGCAGATAGAATTTCTTTATCCCTATTTTGTTGACCAGTCTGTCAATTTTTCTCTCAAGCTGATCTACAAAAAGTATGCTGGACTTGATTGTTCCTTTACCAAAACAAGTGGGGCATGTTTCTTCTACATTAACGTCCATTGCAGGGCGGACTCTTTGGCGTGTTATTTGCATAAGTCCGAATTTGCTCAATGGTAAAATGTTGTGGCGTGCACGGTCTTTTTGCATATTCTTGCACATACGCTCATAGAGCAACTGCCTGTCTTCGGCAAGATTCATGTCTATGAAGTCTACAACTATAATACCTCCCATGTCTCTTAAGCGCAATTGTCTTGCAAGTTCGTCTGCAGCTCCAAGATTAACATCCAGTGCATTAGCTTCTTGTCCATTGGCGGAGCGTGTTCTGTTTCCGCTGTTTACGTCTACAACGTGCAGTGCCTCTGTGTGTTCTATTATCAGATATGCACCATGTTTGTAGTTAACTATCTTGCCGAAGCTAGATTTTATTTGTTTGGTGATGTTAAAATTGTCAAAGATAGGAACATTACCAGAGTACATCTTTACTATATTTGCCTTGTCAGGGGCAATTAGGGTTACGTAGTGTTTTACTTCTTTGTAGACCTCTTCGTCATTTATGTAAATATTTTCGTATGAGGGATTAAATAAGTCGCGCAACAATGCTACGACACGGCTTGTTTCCTCATATACCAGTTGAGGTCTCTTTTCGGTCTTCTGTACTTTAGTAATGGTATCCTCCCAACGCTTTAAGAGAATTTTAAGTTCAGTGTCAAGTTCTGCAACTCTTTTACCCTCAGCAACAGTACGCACAATAACACCAAAATTTTTTGGACGTATACTGTTGATCAGTTGTTTGAGTCGTGCTCGTTCTTCGCCACTTTTAATCTTTGAAGAAACAGAAACTTTATCATTGAATGGTATAAGAACCAAATAGCGTCCTGCGAAACTTAACTCACCTGTAAGTCGTGGACCTTTTGTGGAGATTGGTTCTTTTACAATCTGCACCATAACCTCTTGGCCTACACGTAATGTGTTTTGTATGCTTCCGTCTTTCTTTAAGTCAGGAAGGTGTGTTGCCTTTGAAAGAGGATAAAGTTTCTTTCTGTCGCTTTTTACCTGTTTTAAATACTTTTCGTATGAGTCAAATTGACTTCCTAAGTCAAGATAATGGAGAAAAGCATCGCGTTCGAATCCCACATCTACAAAGCAGGCATTAAGCCCTGGCATCAGTTTCTTAACTTTTGCCATATAGATATTGCCAACCGAGAAAGATGCTGAGCGTTGCTCAGTTTGATACTCTACTAGATTTTTATCTTCCAGCAGGGCAATCGAAATCTCTTTCTGTTGGACATCAATTACAACTTCGCTGGTCATTTCTGATTTTCTGAACTTAGTTTTGTCAAAGAAGAGGGCATGTCCACCGGTCTATTAGGCTGTGACGACATGCCCTGTAATTTCTGAATTTACAGACTTTAAAGAGTTTACTTGCTCTTATGTCTGTTCTTTCTTAATCTTTTTTTACGTTTGTGTGTAGCCATCTTGTGGCCCTTTTTCTTCTTACCGCTTGGCATAGCTTATAAATTTAAATGGTTTATATAATATTGTTTGATTAAAAATCCGCTTTTATTCACCTTTCATCTTGCTAACAAAGCTTTTTGCTGGCTTAAAGCTAGGAAAATCATGAGCCTTGATGACTATCGTAGTATTTTGTGATATATTACGTGCTGTCTTTTCAGCTCTGTGTTTTACTATAAAACTGCCGAAGCCGCGCAGGTATACATTTTCTTTCTTTTCAAGCAAGCTTTTTTTGATAACTTCCATGAAAGCTTCAACTGTTGCGGAAACATCTTTTTTCGCAATTCCTGTTGATTCAACAATTTCTTCAATTATATCTGCCTTAGTCATTTTTATATGAATTTACTATTTTCCGTTCTTAACTTTTCTTTTGGGCGTGCAAATATAATAGTTTTTGGCGTGAAACGGAAATTTATTTTGCTTTTTTTGCGTTTTTGAACGCTTAAATATGCTATAAATCACATACTTACATGATTTTGTGCTTAATTATGCATGTTGTTATATTTAAGTGCTATTTCATTTTATCTTTATTTAAACCATGTTGTATTTTGCCTCTGTATGCTTCTTTGTAATGATATTTTATTTGTTGCAAAATTTGTACGAACAATAATTTTTCTTTGTCTTTTAAGCATACTCATGATGATGGCATGTTGTCAATGTGTGTTGTCTGTATTGTTAATTTGAAAATGTAGTTGGTTAGGTTTTTGTCAATATATTATATGTTAACTTTGGTTGGATGTCAAATGTGTGTGGATATAATTCTAATTGAATGTATAAATAAATCCGGCGAAACGTTTTGTACATGAAGTCTGCGTCTCGTCGGATTCGTTTGATATGTATTTACAATTTCAGATTCTTGTGTATGCTGTTATAATAGCATATTTCCCACTTGATAGCAGAGTGCAGACACACACCATGCTAGTAGGGTTGTGTAGAGTATGGAAAACATTGTCCATTTCCAACTGCCGGTTTCACTCTTTATTGCAGCTACCGTTGCTATGCACGGGAAGTAGATAAGAACGAACAGCAGGTAAGAGAATGCTATCAGTGGAGTTATTCCGTCAGCTTGCATCTTTTCGTGCAGGATTTGGTACTTTTCTGCATCAGATGAGGCTTCGTTATCGTTTGAATACAGAACTCCCATTGTAGATGCTACAATCTCTTTTGCTCCTATGCCGGCAACAAGACTTACGTCTAATTTCCAGTTAAAGCCTTGTGCCTTGAACACAGGTTCGATAGTCTTGCCTATTAATCCGATGTAGCTTTGCTCTTTCTGTTCTCTGTTGTTGAGGTTTTTGTTGTGAGGAAAATATCCTAATGCCCATACTATTAGGCTTGCAACCAAAATGATTCCACCCATCTTTTTAAGGTATTGTTTACCTTTCTCCCATGTGTGACGTAAAATAGCCTTGCCGGTAGGAAATCTGTATGGAGGCAGTTCCATTACGAATGGTGTGTCGTCTCCTTTAATCAGCCATTTGCTGAAGATGCGGCTCATTATGACAGCAAGAATGACGCCTGTAACATACAGAGAGATCATTACGAGTGACTGATATTTTACTGCGAAGAATGTGCCGATAATCATAATATAAATAGGTAAGCGTGCACTGCAGCTCATCAGCGGAAGCACTAATATGGTTATCAGCCGGCTGCGTCTGCTTTCGATTGTTCGTGTGGCCATAACGGCAGGAACATTGCATCCGAACCCCATTATTAGGGGAATGAATGATTTGCCGTGCAGTCCCATCTTGTGCATTACCTTATCCATTATGAAAGCCGCTCTTGCCATGTAGCCGGAATCTTCCATGAATGAAATTATAAAATATAAAATTAATATCTGTGGCAAGAATACAATAACGGCTCCGACACCGGCTATTGCTCCGTCAACCACCATATCTTTCAGTGGCCCTTCCGGCATAATCGATCTCATTAATTCACTAAGGGCATTGACTCCACTTTCTATCCAGTCCATTGGATATTGTCCTAATGTAAATGTTATTTCGAACATCAGGTATAGAAAAATGAAGAACAGAGGAAATCCAATGTATCTGTTTGTTATCACGGCATCAATAGCATGCGTCACTTGGTATGTGTCAGTCTGTTTGCCTTCTTCGCTTCCGGCTTCTTGCATGGCTCCGTGTATAATGCCGTATTTGGCATTCATTATAGCTGTTTCACTGTCTTCCCGTGTTTCTTCAAGGATTTGTTCGGCGGCTTTATCCCTTATCTTAATAATGTCATTGCCGTTAGGCAGAGTCTTTATCTGACTTTCTATTTTAGAATCTTTTTCTAGTAGTTTTATTGCAAGGAAACGAGTGGAGTATTTATACCTTATTTGGTCGTTTTTCTGTATTTCTTTTTTCACCTTGTCAATGGCTTGCTCAATATATTTTCCGTGATTGAGGTGAATATGTCTTACATAATTTTTCCCAGGTTCGCTTACTCCTTCATATACATTTATAATTGTTTGGAATAGTTCGTCTATTCCACGTCCGGTCTTGAACACTGTTGGGACAAATGGCATTCCGAACAGTTCGCCAAGTTTGTCATAATCAAGTTTGTCGCCTCGTGACTCAAACTCGTCAAACATGTTTAACGCACCTACAATCTTGAGATTCATGTCAACGAGTTGTGTCGTCAAATAGAGATTTCTCTCTATATTGCTTGCATCAATGACATTTATTATTACATCAGGAGTCTTCTCGACAATTTGTTTTCTTACATACAATTCCTCTGGACTATATGCAGACAATGAATATGTTCCGGGAAGATCAACGATGTTGAAATTATAACCATTGAATTCTGCATGTCCTTCTTTTGCATCTACCGTGACACCTGAATAGTTTCCTACTCTTTCGTGCGCACCGGATACAAAATTAAATAAAGATGTTTTGCCACAGTTCGGATTGCCTATTAGAGCAATATTTATTGTGTGACTTTTTTCTATTGCTGCTTTATGCAGCATTTCGTCTGTTAACTGCGGGTCGTCATCTTCAGTTTGGGATATGTTTGTCATTCCTAGTTTTTTTGCTTCCTCCTCTTCTAGCTTTTGTGCTTTATCTGCCGGTATGATTTCTATCATTGCTGCTTCTGTGTGGCGCAGTGATATTTCATATCCCATTATCTGATATTTGACGGGGTCTTGGAGTGGGGCGTTAAGTAAGACTGTAACAATTTTACCTCTGATGAATCCCATTTCAACAATACGTTTACGGAATCCGCCATGTCCCATTACTTTTACAATTACTCCTCTTTCACCGGTCTTAAGTTCTGATAATCTCATCTTTGTACCTCTTTTTATTAAGTAATGCAAAAGTAACAAAAAATAATGATTCTGTATTTATATATCCATAAAATACCTATTAATGATGATGTGTATTTGGTTTATTCAATGAATTATTATACTTTTAAATACAAATAGCTTTATTGGAAAATATACTTTCTTCTGTCTGAGGTGTGTTATGTTATAATAAATTTAAAGTAGTATACTGTGCGGTCTTTTATAAGAATATAATTGCGAGATATTGTTCTGACACAGTATCTCGCAAATTTTTTGAAGCATGCACCAAAGAGCTTTCATAGCCCTTTTGATGTTATAGGTCGATGCTGTCAGAAGCACGTTCACAGTATCTACAACCACACTCTTATAAAATTTGCGGCCTAATCGGTAATCTGACTTTAAGTGACCTATTGTCGGTTCTATACCTG
>ERZ779697.93-NODE-93-length-46030-cov-5.06706_pt1 | contig 46030 bp, 47 predicted proteins | sample MGYA00511881_ERZ779697 | MGnify/ENA primary metagenome ERZ779697 (study PRJEB29588, sample SAMEA2148105) | human gut metagenome | biome: human gut; feature: human-associated habitat; material: faeces | place: Denmark | collected 2008/2010 ... | reverse complement strand
CAAATCGGCGAGAACAAAGGGCGACTAAAGTCGCTTTGTTCTTTATTCTACTTCTTCTGAATCAACTTCAATAGGAGAATCAGATTTTCCGGCTAAAGCTTCATAGAAACAAATTGTTGAAATTGTAATATAAGGAGTTAGCCATAAAAAGCCAATTCCAAAAGTTAAACAAGCAAGAATTGCCCATCCTATGAAAGAAAGCTGTAGAACAAAATATTTACCTCTATTACCAGTCATTAATTTTTCGCTTTCTTCAACTACTTCTTTAGAAGAAAGATTTGGATTGTCATAAGCAACTTGATAAACTAATACATAAAATAAAGATTTTATTGCAACCCAAACATAAAGTGCTATAAGTCCTATTCCGCAAACAACAGATAGAAGACCTGTAGTAACAGAAGCAGAAGTAGAAACTGAAGTTGAATTAAATAATCCACCACTAATAGCAAATAAAGAAAAAGATATAGAAGTTGCTATAAGTATAATGTATAATACAACAATTAATATTATTGGGACTAAAAGTTTTTTTACAATACCCCAAGTTATTCTCCAAGCTCTTCCAAAATTAGAAAATCCATCTGTAAAGAAATCAAAAGCCTCAACATTTTCAGATCTTTTTAATTTCATAAAAGACATCATAATTCCATAAGCTAGAGGAACAGAAATAACGGCTCCGCCAATACTTAATAAAGAAGAAAGTAGAGGAAAGCTCCTTTCTGAACCAGATATCATAAAGTTAATTAAGAATTCTATTACAAAATAACAAAAAGTTATAAGAGCAGCTTTTCCCCATTTATTTGAAAGACTTTCTCTTGCTTTACTTTTTATTTCTGAACTTGTCATTAATATGCACCCCCTTTTTTATTTAAAAATATATACAGTATAAAAAAGTTTATTACTGTATATATTTTGATATTATAAATATTTACTTTGAATTTGAGAAATTTCTGCATATTGTGTATCTAGTATGTCTAAAAAAGCGTCTGCAATAGCAGGATCAAATTGGGTACCTTTGCATCTTTCTATCTCGGATTTTACAACATCTAAAGGTAAAGAATCCCTATAAGTTCTTTTTGAAGTCATAGCATCAAAAGAATCTGCAACTGCTGCAATTCTAGCAAGGTAAGGAATGTCTTCTCCTTTTAATTTCCCTGGGTAACCATTTCCATCATAGCGTTCGTGATGATGTTTTACTATTGGTAATATATCTCTAAAAATAGTTGCATTTGATAATATATGAGCCCCAATAGTAGGATGGTTTTTAATTTCTGAATATTCATCATCTGTAAGTTTAGATTCTTTTAGTAAAATACTGTCAGGAACACCTATTTTTCCAATATCGTGGAATAATCCTCCTAATTTTAATATTTTTAAATCAGGTTCGGAAAGTCCAAGCTTTTTACCAATTAAAACAGAATATTCAGAAACTCTATCTGAATGACCTCTTGTGTAAGGATCTTTTGCTTCCACAGTAAATCTTAAAGTTTCTATACTTTCCATATATGCTTGCTCTAATTTATCATATGTATCTTTTAATTCTTCATTAATTTGCCTAATTAAATTCATTTGAGCTACTGCTTTTATTCCAGACTCTACTAATAAAAGTAGTTGGTCCATTTTATCACTTTTTTCGCAGTATCCCTGAATGTCTAATCTTTTAATTGTATCTAATGGAGGTGCTAAATCTTTATGACCAGTAAGTAATAGTATGTATAAGTCTTTGTTGAATTTCCTTATTTCTTCAACTACTTGGTCACCATGTACAGGAGTCATAATAAAGTCCAAAAGCATTAAATCAAAATGTTCAGTTTTCACTCTTTCAATTGCTTCAATAGGATCTGTAATACCAGTAAAAGTATAACCTTCTTTTTCTAGAAAAACTCCTAGAGTATCTAAGATACCAGACTCATCATCTACAGCAATTATCTTGTATTTAGCATTTTCCCCAGAATGAATGCCTTTTCTCATGGCTTTTCCTCCTTATAAATTTACTATCAACATTATATCTACATAAATAAAAAAAATCAACAAAAAAACTTAAAAAAGTTGCAAGTTAAATATTCACAACAAAGTGCAGATATGATATAATTATGCAAAGTTAAATTTGAATTATGCAGCAGATAAGAACAAAAAGAGAGAAGTTAATAGTACAAAATTTGTAAAAGAATTTTGTAGGAGGATGTTGAAATGATATTTAAGGATTATTATAAAATCTTAGGGCTAGATAATAATAAAGTTACACCAGAAGAAATAAAAATAGCTTTTAGAGAACAAGCAAAAAAGTACCACCCAGATTTGAATGGTGGAGATACTAGAACAGAAGAAAGATTTAAAGATATAAATGAAGCATATAGAGTACTATCAACAGGTTCTACAAAAAGAAGATATGATAGAATGTGGAATACACATGTTGGCAAAAAACAAATAAAACAAGACTATGAAGAAAGCACAAGAAGTAAGGATTCAGTTTTTAGTGAATTTTTTAATATGTTTTTTGGAACAAATCAAGAAGAAAAAAAGTCAGAGAGTAAAGTTCACAAAAAATTCCCAATAAAAGGAGAAAATATAGAAACTGAAATAACAGTGGGAATCGAAGATGCCTATTTTGGAACAGAAAAGAAAATATCATTAAGAACAGTAAACCGGAAAAATGAAAACTTTTTCTGTAAAAATCCCATCAGGAATTAGAGATGGAGAAAAAGTAAGATTACTAGGACAGGGAAAACAGGGGCAAAACGGTGGAAAAAACGGAGACATGTTTATAAAAATAAATATACAAAATAATGATAAATTTAGATTACAAGGATATGATATAGTAACAGACTTATATTTAACACCATGGGAAGCGGCACTTGGAAAAAGAGTTAATATAGATTCAATAGAGGATCCAATTTCAATATATGTACCACCGGGAATACAAAGTGGTGAAAAAGTAAAGATTCCACAAAAAGGATATAAAGATGGAAGAGGCAGTAGAGGAGACCTAATAGCCGAAGTAAAAACAGTAGTTCCAAAAAAACTTACAGAGGAAGAAAAAGAATTATTTGAACAACTAAAAAGTATTTCAAAATTTAATCCAAGAACAGCAAAATAAAACACAAAGAACTATTAAAAACACAAACGTGCAATATACACTTAGAACAACGCTTGCAATATATTGTTTTAGACTAAATAGTAACGATTAAACATGTTGACATAAATATAAAATTAAGGTATAATTATAATTGTAATTATACAAATGACAAAATACATTTTATTTTAATATATGTAGAAATGAGGTGCGAATATCGCATGGAAGAAATAATACAAGGAAAACACTTTAGTATAACAGATCCACCAGAAGTAAATACAGTAATATATCAAGTAAATAAAACACCAAAAGAGGAGCTAAAAGAAAATTCTCCTAAATTTACTGTTGAAAGATTAGATTTTACAGAAGAGTTGGTTGGAGAAAAAAAGAAAAAAACATTTTATGTTGATGAACCAAAGCCAGAAGGAAATAAGTTAGCAATACTTTCTTTTGGAAAAGAAAGAGTAGTTATAAATAATGGTATATTGGAAGGAGATAAAGTTATAATATCTAAAAAGCCAATGCCATTCAAATTTGAAACTTTATACAATGAAGAAGAAACAGAATATAAAGAAGTTCAATACACACCAAATTTGAAAAGACCAATTTCTATAATTGATCCAGAAACAACAGAAGAATTAAAACCAGTTTTATACTTCGATGAAGCAACAAATGAAGTAAAAGGTAAATGCAAATTGAAACCAAACAAAACCTATTTTGCATTTGAAATAAGAGATATAACAGATGAAGGATTTAAATTAGTGGGAGGAACACCTACTTTTACAGAATAGAGGAGGAATTATAATGACTATTAAATGGCCACCTAAAAAAGCATTTGAATATGATGCTAAAAACCCAGAGAAAGAAAATGGAATAGTTATCTCTGCACAACCAGGAGGAAATCCTAAAAAGAAAAGAGCAGAAAAAACAGGAGAAGGCAGATAATATTTTTACAAATGAAAAGGTGATAAAGTATGAATTATAAAATAAAAAGTGCTTTAAAGAAAAGTAAAATGGCATTAATAATAGCAGCAGCAATATGGATAGCTTTATCCATATTGCTTTCTGCGCCTATAGCAGTAAGTGTAAAAGAATCAACAATTAATGGAATATTTGATAGTAGTAAATTTTTTGAAGTATTATTTTCTAATTTCAATACAATAGGATCAAATATCTCAAAAATATTTTTACCATCATATTCACCAATTTTTTGGAAGGTGGAGGGCTATGTAACAATAGGGGTTTTAATTATGTTAGCAGTAGGAATTGTAAAATCAATGCCAAAAAATGAATATTCAGATATTGAACACGGTTCAAGTGACTGGGCATCTGGAGAACAATATAGTGTACTTAGCCCTAAAAAAGGAATTTTACTTGCAGAAAAACACTATTTGCCAGTAGATAAAAGAGGAAACGTAAACGTACTAGTTGTTGGACGGTTCTGGTTCTGGTAAATCTGCATCATATGTTATACCAAATGCGTACCAGCTTTTAGGATCATATGTATTTACAGATCCAAAAGGTGAGTTGTATGATAAAACAGCTGGTTATTTAAAAACACAAGGATATGATATAAAAATATTCAATTTAGTAAATCCAAAAAATAGTGATGGATACAATCCATTAATACATATACAAAACGAGATTGATGTTGATATTATTGCAAACACAATAGTTAAAGGACAAAGTGATATTAAAAACCAATCAGATCCATATTGGGATGATATGGCAGAAATGCTATTAAAAGCTCTAATATATTACTTATTAGCAACAAGACCACCAGAAGAACAGAACTTAGCAAGCTGTGCAGAATTAGTTAGAGCAGCAAACAACAGTGGTGGAGGAAACTTACTTACAGAACTTATGAACCAACTACCTTATGACCATCCAGCAAGAATGAACTATAAGTCTATTGAGATAGCACCAGAAAAAACATATAGTTCTATACTTTCTTCTTTACAATCAAAACTTGGTAAGTTCGATTCAAGAGACATAGCAGATTTAACATCAACAAATACAATAAACTTTGAAGATATAGGTAGAAAGAAAACTGCTCTATATGTTATTTCATCAGATACACACGCGGCGTATGACTTTTTACTTACAATATTCTTTTCACAAATGATACAACATTTATATGACTTTGCAGACTTGAATGGAGGAGCACTTCCACAACCTACATATTTTATACTAGATGAGTTCGCAAACATTGGTAGAATACCAGATTTTGATAAAAAAATATCAACTTCAAGAAGTAGAAAAATTTCATTTAGTGTTATATTACAAAATTTAGACCAATTGGAAGCTGTATATGATAAATCATATGAAACAATTATTGGTAACTGTGATACAACAATATTTTTAGGAAGTAACTCACAAAAAACAGTTGAATATTTCTCTAAAGAGTTGGGAGAGAAGACCATAAGCAGAGATAGCTGGTCTGTAAGCAAAGATAAAAACATGTGGAGGCAAGGATATAATAAATCAGATCAAATTATGGCAAGAGCGCTTATGACACCAGACGAACTAAGAAGATTAGATAATGACCTATGTATTATATTTGAAAAAGGAATAAAGCCAATAAAAGCGCATAAGTATTATTACTTTAAATATGATACAATTAAATTGGTAAATAGATTTGCATGTAGCCATAATGACATAGATCCAATAGATAGAGGAAAATGGAGAAAATATAATCCATATAATCCTTATGTAGAAGAAAATGAAGACCAAAAAGAAGAAACAAAAATAGAAAGCTTAGATGATTTATTTGATGATGTAGAAGAACCTGAAACAAAGAAGGTAGAAGAAGCACCAATGCTTCCACAAGATGAAGAGGATGACAAAAAAGAAGATGATGTATTATCTTATGATGTGCAAAAAGAGCTGGAGGCTAAATTTGATGAGCTGTTCGGAGCTTTAGAAGACGATGATAATTAATATAAATAAAAAAATCTCTTAATTTAATTAAGAGATTTTTTACGTTTACATTGGTATTTCTATAAAGAATGATGTTCCTTCACTTGAAGTTTCATATCTTAAATTTCCACTAAAGTGAGCTTTTATATTTGAGTAGGACATAAATAATCCAAGTCCTGTACCATTTTTACCTTTTGTTGTTATCATTTCTTTAAACAATTTTTCTTGAACATTTTGCGGCAATCCACCAGCATAATCTTGAATTTTAAATATTATATTAGAACCTTCTTTATATATTCTAAAATCTATATCTTTATTAGTTTCTCCTCTTGATTGATATGCTTGTATTGCATTTGAAATGATATTGTTTATAACTTGTACTAAGCTGTTTATATTACCTTTTACTTCTGTAGAAGAATCTATGTCAGCTTGAGCTTTTAAGTTAATTAATGCGTTTTTCAATTCGTGTTTCATTAAAATGTCAACGTAATTCATAAGTTCTTTAACTGTAAAGGAAGTAGAAGTTTGGTCTGCAAAATTAACAGCTTGTCCCTTTATAGCTGTAATTACATCAGACATATATGATAAATGAGTTCTTATTTTTTCTATCCATACATTCATGTCACTTGCTATTTCATGATGATCTTGAACAGTTACTTCTGGATCCTCAATGCTAGAATCATATTCTTTAATTAAATCAGATAAGCCTTCTGCGGCGCCTGCTATAGACATAATAGGAGTTTTTAAGTTGTGAGCAATACCACCAATCATTTGTCCAAGTGAAGCTAAACGTTCTTTTTCTATAAGCATGTCCTGGTTATCTTTAATTGTTTTCATATCCATAGTATGCTGAGTAATATCTTTAAAAAGTATTAAAGTTCCAAGATATGTATTTTTATTTTTAATACTATTAATTTCAATATTAAAATATTTATTTAATTGTGAAAAATATCTTTCTATTTTTATAGTTTTATTATTAGATTTTGTTTTATTAATTGCATCTAGAAAAGTATGTCTTTTCTCTGAATCACTAGAAAGCTTTGTGATTAAATCATTAATATTAATGTTTCGAAGTTCGCCAGTTTTTAGAGAGAATAAGTCTAAAAAAGTTTGGTTAAAATCTGTTACAATATTTTCGTCATTAACAATAATGTATCCGTCAGACATTCTATCAACAACTCTTTGAAGCGCTATTGGTGTCAATTTTAAAAAGTCAAATTTAAATATAGCAAGAGCCAGACACAAGACAGATACAGAAAATGCTATAGGGGTTGCAAAAACTGTCATAGGGATTACTTTCAAAAATGAACCAAGCACATTCACAATAATTGGACAGGTTAAACCGAAGACCATTAATAAAGACTGTTTTGAAAAAAAGCCTGAATTTTTGATTGAAAAGTATAGTAGTTTTATAATTCCAATAAGCATTAGTGAATATGAATAAATAGTATGGACATAAAAGTATGGGCCATAAGTCGTATCAAAAAACGCAGAAGAGTATTTTACATAAAACAAATGATGATAATTGTTCGTCCAAAGTATTAAAAGTGAGCAAATTGGTATTATGAATAGTAATAAATATAGTTTTCTAAACTTAATCTTTGTATTTACAAAGATAGAGCCTGTAAAAAATATAGAAACAGGAAGAAAACAAGTACCTATATAAATAAAATTCTCAAATATCATAGGATCTATAGTAAACAAATTATAACAAACAGTTTGGATAAGCACACCCAAAGATATAATTAATGTAAGAACACAGTTTATTATAAAAATTCCACGCAATTGAGTTTTATCCTTTCTTTTAAACAAATAAAAAGATAAAAATAACAAAATAATTATAGATATAAATAACAACCAAAAATCTAAACCAAAATTACCCATTATTATACACTTGCATATAAAATATATGCATCCTCCTTTTTACTAATCTTTTATAAATTTAATCTTTCTTAAATAATTAATATATTTAATTATATAATCTTTGTCAATGTTTTTCCAAGAAAAATCAATTTTGTTGAAATATTCTTCAGAAAAACTACAGTTCAATCTAATGTTAGATGTGTAAATTAATTGTTTGTTTTCATCTAAATCATATATTATGCCAGATAAGATGTCTTTTCTATTATTATCCGCTAAAACTCCTGTAATAATATCTTTCATCATAGTATCGTTTACTGGTAAAACGTCTATGTGTAAATCATTGTTTAATGTATTTATTAATAGTTTGATTTCTAATAAATGAGTATTGTAAATATGTAGAACATTGCAAACGCTTGTATAATTAGCTGCTCTAATGATGGCTTTTGCAGCCAAATCAACTGGAGTTAATTCAATTGAATGTTTAAGCATATATTTTGGAAATGCTCCAATTTCTATAAATGATTTTATACGTTTTGCAAAAGCGTTTTCATCAGCATTCATTTGAAACACACCGTCAGAATACCTATTTGTTATATTTCCTAAACGTAAAATTTGGGCATCTAGTCCTTTAGAACTAATTGCTTCTAATACTAAAAGTTCTGCTCTGAATTTTGTTGTAGAGTATACTCCTTTAATATTTTGGCCAACATATATGTCAGACTCTTTGAATATTTTTTTATCATTTATATTTTCAGGAGTTTCTATAACAGTTTCTTCTTTTTCACCATTTCCAGATACACTTATTGTTGAAACATGCAATAATCTTTTTTTTGTGTTTAAACAAAAATCAATAACACTTTGAGTTCCTTTTACATTTATTTCTTCAAATTTTTTCTTTATACCAAAGTGTTTAACTAGTGCACCAGAGTTTATAACTATGTCAATATTATTCTTTAATTCAGAATAATCTTTTTCGGATAATCCTAAATTCTCCTTTACAATATCTCCACAAACTACTTTTATTCTATTATTAAATAATTCATTATATTTATTTCCAAAGTAGAAATTTAAAACTCCTCTTAAACGCTCTTTTATATCTAAACCATCTTTTTCTCTTACCAAACAATATGCAATACCTTTATTAGATTGTAAAAATGCATCTAAGACATGTGCGCCTAAATAACCTGTTGAACCAATTAATAACATATTATTAAATTTGATTTTTTTAATTGTATTTAAATTATCCATAGTATTTCTTGCTAAAACAGAATTAACTTTACTATAGTCATAATTTTTTATAAATATTTCATCAGGAGTTTTTAAATTAGCAGACAACTGCTTTATAGTTGGAAAAGCAAATATATCACCATACTCAAATTCCAAACCATATTTAACTGCTTCTATTTGCATACTAATTGCTGCAACTGAATCTCCGCCAATGTCAAAGAAGTTATCATTAATATCTATGTCATCAATTTTTAATATGTTTTTCCAAATTTGAAGAAGCTTTTCTTCAACAGAATTTAGCTCTTCAATATTTATTTTATTATTTGCAACTGGTTTGTTTAGCTCAGGCAAAGGAAGGGCCTTTCTATCAATCTTTCTATTTATTGTATAAGGCATTTGGTCCAATTTTACAATGTATGTAGGCACCATATATGCTGGAAGTGCTTTTCTTAAAGCACCTTTTACAATATCCTCTGAAACATCTTTGTCACAAGTATAGTAACCACATAAGGCCTCTTTTCCATCTATTTCAATTTTATTTACTACTGCAGAAGAAACATTTGGAACATTTAGCATTACATTTTCAATTTCCCCAAGCTCAATTCTTAATCCTCTTAATTTAATTTGATTATCAATTCTTCCTAAACATTGAACTTTTCCATCAAATGTCCATCTACCAATATCTCCAGATTTATACATCTTTCCTTCGCCAAAAGGATTATCTAAGAATTTTTCTGCTGTTAATTCTGGTTTACCTATGTATCCATAACCTACTTGAATTCCAGAAATATATATTTCACCAACAACACCAATTGGTAAAGGTTTCATGTTTTTATCTAATATGTGAATTTGAGTATTCATTATTGGAGGACCAATAGTAATTTCTTTTTCTCCATTTAAATTTTGAACATTACAAAGTATAGTTATTTCACTAGGACCATATATATTGTAAATTGTTATATCGTCTGCTAGAGCTCTTAAGTCTTCAACAAATTTTTCTGGAAGAGGTTCTCCACCAAAAACCATATTTTTTACTTGAGCTAATGCAGTATCTGGCTCTCTATTGTCATAGTTGATTTTCATTAAGCTTGGAGTAACAGTCATAACATCTACATGACATTTTCTAATTAATTCATCTAAAAGCTTTGGATTTCTATGTTCTGCATTATTAGCCATAGCTATTTTTAATCCATGAGTTAATGAAACTATAATTTCATAAACAAAGATATCAAAAGGTGTAGAAGTTACAGAGGCTATACAATGCTTATTACCCTCTTTTAAATAGTCTAAAACAAGAGTCATGGCTTTAACCATGTTAGCAAAGCCTACTTGGTTTAACATTGCACCTTTAGGCTTTCCAGTAGAACCAGATGTATAAATAAGATAAGATAAATCCCCACGATTTATTTTAACATTTGGATTCTCAAAGTTTTTATTATAAATATCTTCTATGCTTAAATCAATTTCTATACAATTTTCAATAGATGATACTCTATCTTTTAATTCTGCTTGTGTAAGTACATATTTTGTCTTACTATCTTCTAAATAATATTTTGTTCTCTCAATAGGGTAATTAGGGTCAACATTAAAGAATGCAGCACCAGCCTTTAAAATAGCCATCATACATACAATTGTTTCAAAAGAACGATTTGTCATTACACAAACAATATCATTTGCTCCAATGCCCTTTTCTATTAATAGGTGAGCTAAGCTGTTTGCTCTTTTATTTAATTCATCATAAGTTAAAGTTTTGTCATTACATATAATTGCAATATTGTCTGGATGCATTTTTACTTGTTCCTCAAATATAGAAACAACTGTATCATCATTAATAGGTCCATCAGTATTATTAAATTGTTTTAGTAACGCTTTTTCCTTTGAAGTTATAATTTCAATATCATCAATACTTATAGTTGTATTAGAAATTAATTGATTTAATATAAATATATAATGTTCTAAGAAACTATTAATTGTTTCTTTTTTAAACAGACTAGAGTTATATTCTAAATTAAATCTAGCTAAATCTGGAATGATTTCTAACCAAATATTAAATTTAGCAGTTTTTGTGTTTGAATACAATAATTCTAAATCAGCATTTTCTATATTATATTTTGATTTTTTTGTATTTTGATAAGTTAATACTACATCAAGTAAAGAAGTGTTCTTATCTAAATTTAATTTTTTAAGTATAAGCTCATAAGGATATGGCTGATTTGATATTGCATTTGTTACTATGTTCTGTGTGCTGTTTAATAAACTGTCAACTGAATTTTCAGGTAGAATATCATTTTTTAATACAATATTATTTACAAACATACCAATAATATTATTAAATTCCTCATAATTTCTTCCTTCTAATGGACTACCAACAATTAGATTAGTTTGGCCGGTATATTTATATAATAGAATATATAAAGCAGAAAGGAACACTGTATATGCAGAAACGTCATGTTTTTTTGCAAGTTCTTCTATTTTTGCAAAAGTTTCTTTTGGCATGTTATAAGATATTTTATCACCTTCGTAAGATTTTGAATTTGCAGGAAAATCATAAGGCAAGTTTAGTGAAGAAATTTGAGAATTAGCAAATGTACTTGCCCAGTATTCATCATATTTTTTTATTTCATCACTTTCAACAAAAGATTTTTCCCATTCTGAATAATCTATATATTCGAATTTTAATTTATCAATATTATTATTACTATATAATGTACAAAAATCTTGTATTAATATATTCAAAGAAGCACCATCCATAATTATATGGTGAGTATCTAGTAAAAGTAGAGTCTTTTTATTATCAAGAACGTATACAGAAGCTCTAAGTAAAGGTGCAACTGCTAAATCAAATGGCTTAGGAAACTTATCAAGAATAGACTGCAAATCTTTTTCTTGACCATCATAGCAATCAATTTTGATTTGGACATGATTAATAATTCTTTGATATAACTCACCATCAACAATTTCAAATTGAGTTCTAAAAGAGCTTTGGTTATTAACTATTTTATTAATACAGTCAACAATTTTATTAACATCTAAAACAGAATCTATTAATAATCCACCTGAGACATTATATACAACATTGTTTCCACCAGAGATAGCTTGTGTTGAGTAAAAGATTCTTTTTTGTGCAAAAGAAGCCTGATAGATATCTTTGATTTCTGCTTTCTTTAAAGGACAGTTCTTGTTATGTAAGTCCTTAGAGGAGATGACATCAGATAAATCTTTAATAATAGGATTTTCCAATACATCTTTAACAAAAATTTGTACATTAAGTTCACTATAAATTTTTGCACATAAACTTATAGCTGTTAAAGAATCTCCACCTAACTCAAAGAAGGAATCTGTTATACTTATATTATCAATTGATAATAATTCTTTTAAAATAGCAATTAACAATGTATCAATATCATTTCTAGGTAATATTATTTCATGTTTTTTCACCTCAATATTTGGTTCTGGTAAAGATTTTCTATCAACCTTTCCATTAGGTGTATAAGGCAAATCTGAAAGTTTTATAAAGTATTGAGGAACCATATATGAAGGCAGTTTTTTATTTAATGTAGTTCTTATATCATTTAAATTTATGTCATAATTTGAAACAAAATATGCACATAAAAATTCATGATTATTAAAAGCTTTTTTTATGACAATACATTTATTAATATTATTTAAAGAAAGAATACAATTCTCTATTTCTTCTAATTCAATTCTATGTCCATTAACTTTTACTTGGAAGTCATTTCTTCCTAAATGAATTAATTCGCCAGTATCATTAAAGCAAGCTAAATCACCAGTATCATATATTATTTCATCATCAATATATGGATTTATAATAAATTTTTTGCCTGTTAAATCTTGATTGTTATAGTATCCGGCACAAACCCCTTCACCAGCAATATATAAATTTCCGTGGTGTTAAAACAGGTAGAAGTTTTTTGTTATTATCTAATATATAACATCTTGTGTTGGATATAGGTTTCCCTATAGTTATAGAAGTTTCATCAGTTAGGTTTTTAACAGTAGACCAGACAGTTGTTTCAGTTGGGCCATATACGTTATAAATATTAGCTTTTGTTAATTGTTGTAGTTTTTCTAGTAGCATTTTAGGAAAGGATTCTCCACCAACCAATATATCAGTTATGCTTTCTAAATAATTTAATTCATTCGAATTTGATATTAAAACTTGAAATCTAGAAGGTGTAGTTTGAATAATATTTACGTTATTTTTTAAGCATAAAGCATTAAACAACCTAGCATCATTTTGTTCATTTTCATTTGCAATAACAATTTTTAAGCCTTTTTCTAAAGGTAATAAAGATTCTAATACAAATATATCAAAACTAATTGTTGTAACCGAGACAATAGTTTTTCTCGAATTAAAGTCTACAACATTGCACATTCCTTGAATAAAGTTATTAATATTACTATGCTTTAGCATTACTCCCTTAGGGTTTCCTGTAGAGCCAGAAGTATATATAATATATGCTAAATCATCTGGTTCATTTATATTTATTAAATTATCTTTATTAGAATTATATAATTCATTATCAAGCTCAACAAATAATTTGTTATCAAAAGTTACTTTGTTTTCCAATCTTTTAAAGGTTAATAGCAATTTTGTATTACTGTTGTTTAACATGTACGCTATTCTATCCTGAGGATATTCTGGATCTATTGGAATATAGCAAGCACCAGATTTTAAAACAGCAAGAATAGATATAATCATTTCTAAAGAACGATTAACCATAATTCCTACAATATCATTTCTTCCAATTTTTTGGCTTCTTAAATAATTAGCTAAACTATTAGCTCTTTCATTTAGTTCTCTATATGTTAATTTTTGATTTTCAAAAACAACAGCAATATTATCAGGAGTTTTTTCAACTTGTTCTTCAAATAATTGAGTAATTGTTTTATCACGTGAATAATCTGCAGAAGTATTATTAAAATCATATAATATTTTTTTCTTTTCATCAGGAGTTACAATTTCAATTTCATTTAATGTGATATCATTATTTTCTAAAACTTGGTTTATAATATATAAAAATCTAGCATGAATAGAACAAATATCATCAATAGAATATTTGCTTATTAAATAATCATATGCAATGTTTATATCACCAGTATCATTCATATCATAAAGGTGGATATCAATATCATCAGAAATAAAATTATTTCCAACCCAGCTAGATTCATAATTTATATCAGAAGTTTGTTTGTTACTTCTTACATTTTGATAAGAAAGTAATATATTATATAAATTAGGAATACTACTATCCTTTTTCCTTAAATCTTCTAAAAGATATTGATATGGATATTTTTGATGTCTAAAAATCTTTAAAAAATCTGCTGATATATTAGATAAAAACTCAGCAAATGGAATTTTATGATTGATAGAAATTCTAAAAGGAATAGTACTAATATACATACCTGTTGTTTGTTTTTCTTTAAAGTTTCCCCTATTTAATATAGGTGTACCAATAGTAAAATCATCTAAAGATGATACTCTTGATAAATATATAGCAAGAACAGCCATAAAGAAATTAAAAGCTGAAGCTTTGTTTTGCTTACAGAATTCATTAATTAAATTCATTGTTTCTTTTGGTATAACAAATTGCTTTCTTTTTGCCTTACAAGACAAAGAAGAATTAGAATTTTCAACATTAATAGAAGGAATTGTTGCAACTTCTGGAACTGTTTTAAAAATTTCATTCCAAAATTCCTTATCCTTATTGAATTTTTCACTATTTAAATATTCTTGCTCAGAAGTAATGTAATCTAAGTAAGAAGGATTTTGATTATCTATAATTTGTGAATTTATTATTTTTTCATAATAATCCATAATCTCATTAACTACAAGACCCGCTGTCCATGCATCAGAAATTAAATGGTGAGCTGTTATAACAAAACCACCATGACCATCTGGAAATGTAAATGTTTTAAATGAAAATAGTAAATTATCTAAAACTTCGAAAGGAGTATTAGACATTTCATTTTCTATATCTTTTATATCTTCATCTGTATTTACCATAACATTTTCAATTTCAAATTCAGAAAAAGAAGATAAATATTGTAAAGGTTTATCATCCTTTACTGTAAATTTCAACCTAAAACTGTCATTGCTTTTAACAAATAAATTAATAGCTTTTTGTAAAGCTTTAAGATTTAATTTTTCTAATACAATTACACATCCTGTGATATTCTCAATAGGTGTTCCTTTGTAAAATTGTTCTGTGAACCAAATTGATTTTTGTGGGTTTGTTAAATTGTATACATTGCTCTCCATAATATCACCTTTTATTATATTTTATAACTAATATATATCGTTAAAATCGTTATAAATCAACTGCTACACTAAATTGTAACATAAAACACAAAATAATGTAAATAATTTGACACAAACTTGTCAAATTACAGCAACAATCGACAAAAAAAGACAGTTAAATATATGATTAAAATAGTAAAAAAAGGAAAAAATATAATGTAGGAATATTGTAAAGGAGGGATAAAGATGTATGAATACAGGAAAAGAGAGAGTAAATTTAAGAAGATAATTAGTTTGATTTTTTTAGTAATAGTAGTTGCGGCAAGTAGTGTATTTATATATAGCATGTATACAGATATAGACGTGTATTCGACTGATGAAAATAATAATGTGGCAGTTAGACTTTCACAAAATGAAAGTAAAAAAGAAGAACAAAATATAACAGAAGTATTAGAAAGCGTTACAAAAAGTGTGGTTGGAATTTCTAAAATAAAAAATAAAGGAAATTCAATATTTTTAAATAATAGTGCTTCTGATTTAGGACTGGGAACAGGAATGATAGTTTCAGAAAATGGCTATATCCTTACAAATTGGCATGTGGCAGGTAACAAATATAGCAATTGCTATATAACATTAGAAAATGGGAAAAGTTACAATGGAAGTGTGGCATGGGCCGACAGTGACTTAGATTTAGCAATTGTAAAAATAAATGCAACAGGATTACAGTATTTAAATTTAGGAGATTCAGATAATGTAAAATTGGGACAAACCACATATGCAATAGGAAATCCAATTGGTGTAGAATTTCAAAGAACTGTAACTTCTGGAATTATAAGCGGAGTAAATAGAACAATAAAATTAGAAGAAGAAAATAATGAGTCATATATGGAGGATTTAGTTCAAACAGATGCAACAATTAACCCAGGAAATAGTGGAGGACCATTGATAAATACAAATGGGGAAGTTATTGGAGTAAACACAGTAAAAATAAATGAAGCAGAAGGAATAGGCTTTGCTGTGCCTATTAATATTGTAAAACCTATTATAGAAAGCTTTGTTACAAATGGAAATTTTGAAGAAGCATATTTAGGCATATTTGCATATGACAAAAATGTTGTACCTTATTTAGAAACAGGAATAGAATTTGGTTCTGGAATATATGTAGCTCAAATAAATAAAGATGGACCAGCAAATACATCAAATTTAAAAGTTGGGGATATTATAACAAAAATAGATGATATAGATATAAACAAAATGAGTGAACTTAGAAAATATATTTATTCTAAAAAAGCTGGAGATGAAGTAAACTTAATAGTTTTAAGAAATAAAAAGACGTATAGTATAAAAATAAAATTAGGGAAAAAATAGATTTTAGAATGGAGAATCAATTGAAGTGCCAAGCAACAAAGATTTAGAAGAAGAGAAATAGAGAAAGTTGCTATTTTATGTAAATTGTAGTATAATAAAAACGTAGATTTACATAAATCTATATGACTCTTAATAATATTTTAGAGAGAGGAGATTTTTCTTATGCCAAAAGAGTCTGAAAGAACAAAGCTTATGGAGGTCGAAAAAGTAAAAGTTGATGTGGGAAACCTTATACATGGTTTCGAAAATGGAAACATTGAATCGGAAGAGGGATCATCACTTCCAAACTTCTCAGAAAAAGAGGCTAAGCTTAGATTTGCCGAGCTAATCAATTTGCCAGAAGCGGGTGAACTTACGATTAATGAGCTTAAAGCCATAGCTGTTCTTTAAGAAATAGTAAAGGCCTATAAAAGTAGTGACTATACTACTGTAGAGGTCATATTTGAGAACAATAAAACGGAAGAAATTTGGAATATTATCAACTGAAAACTTATTGACAATACAAGCTCTTTTGCAAAAGAGTATGCCCGAGGATATTATCCTCGGGCATATTTTTTATTTTTGAATGAAAAAAATTAAAAATTTTAAGAGCAGTTATAAAACTGCGCCCAAAACTAATATTCCAATATTATCATTATAAATCTCATTAAATTGATTAATAGGAAGTGGGTTTTCACCAAGACCTGCTTCTATTGTATATCCAGGCCTTCTATACTCTTGTAAAAACCAATCTTTATATCCTGCAAAACTAGAGTTGTAAGGAACTTCACTTAAAGCATAACCACTAACTTGGGCAAAAATTTCACCAATTTGCATAGCTTCTTGAGTAGCATAATTTTGAAATTGCCAATAAATTTCCTTGCCTTGAGTATGATAAGCAAGTATTAATCTAAAATTATGAAGTCTAGTAAAATTATATATAGCAATAGCTTCTGGTGCTACTAATGGTTCAGAACCTACATAATCTCGCGGAGCAGGAGAAGTAAACCCTTGCGCAAATTTAATTCTTTTAGACTCTTCCCAACCAGCAGGAAACTGCAAGTTTAAGTCAATTCCGCGAATATTAGCTTTCCATCCACTAGGAAAAGAAATAGAGGGATAATTATTTGCAATAGCTTTAGCACTATTATATATACTTGAATTAGGTTTTGTTTGACCAGTAACCAAATTTACACCATCTGGATTGCACATAGGAACAACATATATAGAAGTATTGTTAAAAATATTTCTAATGTTGTAACCAAACAAAGTTGAGTTATTAACATATGCTAAACAAAAATTTTCCACAAATTTCATAAGCAAAGGAGAAGTAATCCACTCATTTGCATGTATGGAAGCACTATAAAAAACTTCTGTATCACCGGTTCCAAGCCTTATATATGGAATGGAATTATTAAGAACACTAGAACCAATTGAACCTATTTCTAAAAATGGATAAATACTAGAAAGTGCATTAATATTAAGTTGTAATATATTTGCACTATAACTGATATTTGTAGGAACAATATTTCCAAAAGGAACTATAATTTGTTTACCAATTTGCAAATTGTTTGGCGAAATACCGGGATTTGCAACAACAATTCTATTTACAGTTGTAGAAAAATTATTTGCAATACCATACAAAGTATCACCCTGTTTTATAGTATATGACGTTCTGCCATTTATATATGGAAATAAGGCATCCCAAGTAGAGGGGCCAACAACTCCATCTGGAGTTAATCTAAAATTTCTTTGAAATTTTTTAACAGCAACTTGTGTTAAAAGACCAAAATTATCATCTATATTTCCAGAATAAAAGCCTAATTTCATTAAAGTACTTTGTAACAGTTCTACCACAGGACCAGTTGAACCTAAACTTAATGTTTCCATATAATCACCTAAAATATAATATTATGAAATAATAAAATTTATGATATAATAAGTATGAGAAATTGAGATTTAAACAAGGGGGGATGTCCCCATTTGTTCACAATCTATTAAAAATTTTAAGGAGAAAAATCATGAACAAAAATGAAATATTAAAAAAAGTAGATCATACGGTACTTGCTCAAACTGCAACATGGGAGCAAATAAAAAATATATGTGATGATGGAATAAAATATAATGTTGCATCAGTTTGCATTCCACCAAGCTATGTGAAAGATACAAAAAAATATGTTGGTGATAAATTAAAAGTATGTACAGTTATAGGATTTCCTAATGGGTATAATACAACAAATGTAAAGGTTTATGAGACATTGTCTGCGATAGAAGAAGGAGCAGATGAAATTGATATGGTTATAAACTTAGGTTGGTTAAAAGATAAAAAATATGTAGATATAGAAAAAGAAATAAAAGCTATAAAAAATGTATGTGGTGAAAGAGTTTTAAAAGTAATAATAGAAACTTGTTTATTAACTGATGAAGAGAAAGCAATAATGTGCAAAATTGTAAAAAATGCTGGAGCAGACTATATAAAAACTTCAACTGGATTTTCAACAGGCGGTGCAACATTTGAAGATATACAATTATTTAAAAGAGAATTAGAAGGAACAAATGTAAAAATAAAAGCAGCAGGAGGAATAAAGTCTTTTGAAGACGCAGAAAAATTTATAGAATTTGGCGCAGATAGATTGGGAACAAGCAGACTAGTTAATTTAATGCTATAATCGTTATTGCCTTTGAGATTTCCTCATTACATTCGGAAACTCAAATCGGCGAGAACAAAGGGCGACTAAAGTAGCTTTGTTCTTGAATAAAATATTGCAATCAAGATAAAATAATGATAAAATTATGATAATTGATTTAAGGGGGATTGTTTTATGATTAATATAAGACCTGTATCAGATTTAAGAAATAAATATCCAGAAATAGAAGATTTAGTTTTAAGAGAAAATGAAGAGGTATATTTAACTAAAAATGGATATGGTTCTATGGTTGTAATGAGTTTGGAGAAATATTCTAAACTTATGAAAGATTTGAATTCGGAAGAGATGCTTGAATCTAGATTTGGCGTTGAAGATATAGAAAAAGAACTTGAAAAAGCAGAAGAAGAAAATGAATACAACAGTAGATATTATACTAATGAAGAAATGAAACAAATGGCCAGGAGGATAATAGATGGAAAATAAACAATATGAAATAAAATATTTTCCGACATTTATAAATCAATTTAATGAAATTTTGTATTATATAGTACATAATTTAGAAAACAAAGATGCAGCAGATAAATTATATAAAGAAGTAGTAAAGCAAATAGAAAAAAGAAGTAAATTTCCAACAGCATTTGAGATTTTTAAAAATACAAAAGATAAAAATATAAATTGGTATAAATTAAGGGTTAAAAATTTTACAATATTTTATATGGTAAGAAATAATTCTATGGAAATAAAAAGAATATATTATAGCAAAAGAAATTTTAATAAATTAATTTAACTAATTGAAATATACTACAAAATTTGATAAAATAAGACAAGAATAGAGTAGAGAATAAATAGTTAAGTGTTACTAAACGGGAAGTTGTTAGTAAACGAAAAAGCTTTTAGCTTTGCTGATTTATTTTCGCATTCCGCTATTAAACAAAGAGTAGTCTTTATTTAACGTGGAAGCTCCAAAATTAAAAGGGGGCTTTTTTTATGAGCAAATTTACAATTACAAAAACAAAAAAACTGATATTAGCAGCAATGTTTTTAAGTATACTGCTAGTTCTATCAAGATTTTTATCTATTAAAACTTCATTTCTAGTAATAAGTTTTAGTTTTATTCCAATGATGCTATGTGGGGTGTATTTAGGACCTAAATATAGTTTGGCTGTAGCAGCATTAGGAGATTTAATAGGAGCACTTATTTTTCCATTTGGTGCATATTTCCCAGGATTTACTATAACTGCAGGGTTAATGGGATTTATATATGGAATATTCTTATACAAAAATCCAAATAAAGAAATAAAAGACAAAACATTTATTTTTAAATTAATATTAAGTAGTTTAATTGTGCAAATAGGAGTAAAAGTTGTTATAGAATCTGCATTTTTAAACATTATGTATGGAAAAGCATACATAGCAGTAATTCTAACAAGAATAACAACACAAGCAATTATGCTACCAATACAAGTAATAACAATTTATTTATTAGAAAAAACATTAAGACCATTTGCAAAAAAATACATTTATGAAGAAGAAACAATGAATATAGATGAATATTTAAATACATTTAGCAAATTTACAAAAGATCCTAATTTAGATGCTATGAAATATCTAATGGAGAAGTTTGATAATCCGCAAAAAAAATTAAAAATAGTACATGTAGCAGGAACAAATGGAAAAGGCAGTATATGCGAAATGTTAGCAAGTGTTCTTGAAAATACAGAATACAAAGTAGGAAAATTCATATCTCCACATTTAATAAGATTTAATGATGGAATATATATAAATAACAAAGAAATTACAGATGAAGAAGTAGAAGAAATTTTAATTCCACTATCAAAAGAAATAACTAATTATAATAAAACACATAAAGTTCCAGTAAAATGGTTTGAAGCAATTACATCACTTAGCTTAATATATTTTGCAAAAAACAATTGTGATATTGCAATATTAGAAACAGGTCTTGGAGGAACAACTGATTGTACAAATATTGCGGATTCAATGGTTTCTATTATAGGAAATATTGGATATGACCATGTGGATATATTGGGAAGCAAAATAGAAGAAATTGCAACACATAAAGCAGGAATAATAAAAGAAAATTCAGATACAGTATTTGTTAAGCAAGAAGAATGCGTAAACAGTATTATAGAAAATACTTGCAGGGAAAAGAATGCAACATTGCATTTGGTAAATTCAGATGAAATACAAAATTACTCATATACTTTAGATTTACAAAAGTTTGATTATAAAGAATATAAAAATGTTGAAATTAATTTGAAAGGAAAAGCTCAAATAAACAATGCAGCAGAGGTATTAGAATGTATTGATATTTTGAAAAACAAAGGATACAAAATCTCTAAAGAGGCTATTTACAATGGACTAAAAACTGTTGTACATAAAGCAAGACTTGAAACTTTAAGTCAAAATCCGGTAATTATATTTGATGGAGGACACAATGAAAATGCTATAAACAATTTAAGACAAAATGTTGAACAATACTTTTCACATAGTAAAAAAGTATATATTATTTCACTTTTAAAAACAAAAGATTATAAAACAATAATTAAAAATATATGTAAAGAAAAAGATTCGATATTTATATTTACAAGTGGAAATGACAAAAAAAGATATGTATCAAAAGAAAAGCTATATAAAGAAGCAAAGAAATACTTAAATGATATAAATATGTATAAATATGAATTGAAAGATGCAATTAATATTTGTAAAAAGGCATATAGTGATAGAGTAATTTTAATAGTTGGAAGCTTTTATGTGTATAAAACAGTATGTGAGGTATTAAAAAATGATTAAACTAGAAGAGGTTAATTTTAAATATAAAAATGGTAAAGAAGTATTAAAAAATATCAATTTAGAAATACAAGAAGGCGAGTTCGTGGCAGTAATCGGCAAAAATGGCTCACGGAAAATCAACATTGTCTAAATTAATAGCAGGTTTATTAAAGCCAAAGTCTGGCAGAATAACTGTTGATAATATAAATACAGCAAACAAAAAAGAATTCTATAATTTAAGAAAAAAAATAGGAATGGTATTTCAAAATCCGGAAAATCAAATAATATTTAACAACGTATATGATGATATTGCATTTGCTTTAAAAAATCTAGAATTGGATAATGAAGAAATTAGAATAAAAACATCATTAGAAAAATTAAGAATGGACAAATACTTAAAAAGCCCTACCTATGAACTATCTTTGGGACAAAAGCAAAGAGTTACTATTGCAGGAGTTTTAGCAGTAAATCCTAAATATATAATTTTTGATGAGCCTACTACAATGCTAGATTCAGAAGGAAAAGAAGATGTTTACGAAATAGTAAAAACATTAAAAAAACAGGGATATACAATAATTTATGTAACAAATGTAATGGATGAAATTCTAATTGCAGATAGAGTAGTAGTTTTAGAAAAAGGAGAAATTATAAAAGAATTTAATAAAGAGGAAATATTAGAAAATATAGAATTCTTGGAAGAACACGAAATAAAAATACCAAGTCTTGCTAAAATGTTATACGAGTTTAAAAAAAATGGAATAGAAATAAAATTAGAAGAATGGACAAAAGAAGAATTAACTAACAAAATAATAGAGGTAGCAAAAAAATGAAATTAAAACACATAATTAATATAATTAAATTTATATTTTTTCTAGTATATGTAATTTTAATATTTTTTGTAAAAAGCAATATAGCATTAATTGCAGCTTTGACAATAGATGTTACTTTAATAATTGCGTACAAAATTAATTTAAAGAGTTTAATAGATAATCTAATAAAGATATCCATATTTGTACTAATAACAGCAATAATAAATGCTTTTGTTGTTAATATAAATTATGCTATAACAATTGGAATTAAATTAATTTTGGTGTGTGTTATGACATACATATTTTCAAAAATGCTTTCATATATGGAATTTGCTACAGTTATGGAGGATTTAGCGCATCCATTAAAATTGTTTGGTATAAATCCAAAAGATTTAGGACTGTTAGTTACAATAGCAATTAGCTTTATTCCAATATTGAGAGAAGAGCTAGAAAGAATAAAATATGTTTTACTTGTAAAAGGATTTAAAGTAAATATAATAAATATAGTAAAAAATATGAATATAGTATTTAAGCCGCTGTTTGTATCAATAATGGAAAGAATAAATGAAATAGAATACTCACTGAAAGCAAAAGGATATCAATAAAATGTATTGTGCAATAATTGTCGAAAGCTGGTACACGAAAGTTCTTGTAATTTTGGAATAACAAATATATAATAAAAGACAATACAAAGGAAAAGGAGGATAGAAATGAAAAAGCTTTATGCCAGTACAGTTATGAAAAATGAACATACTACTGGAACAATTAAGTATTATCAAATATTAGATGAAAAATATGGAATAGAAATAGTAAAACAAATGAAGAACTACGAACCAGAATCAACACGAATAGAAAATATAACAGATAGTAAAGAAAAAATAAATAAAGTATTAGAATTCCTAACAGAAAAATTTGTAATGCCAGATACAGCAGAATATATAATAGAAGATTTAAATATTATGACTAGCAATTAAGCTAGTCATTTTTGAGTTATAAATAAAAAAGACTTGCTTAAAAATATAAAAGCTATATAATTTTTTTAAAATAAAAGTATAGGAGAAAAAATGTATTATACATATATGTTAAGATGTTTGGATAATTCAATATATACAGGAATGACAAATAATTTAGAAAAAAGAATAAACGAGCATTTATTAAAAAGCAAAAACGGAGCAAAGTATACAAAATCGCATAATGCAGTTAAATTAGAAACAGCGTGGAAGAGTAAAGACAAGTCATTAGCATGTAAATTAGAATATCAAATAAAAAACCTTACCAAAATGCAAAAAGAAAATTTAATAAATGGTGAAAAATTATCAACATATTTAAGTGGAAAAGTGGATTGCAGGAGATACAAAAGGATAAAATGTGGATAAATTATCATGCCAAAATTCCCCGCCAGGCTGTCTTGGCATCTAGCAATAACAAATCAGAAAGACGCGTACATTAAAGCACGCGCCTTTCCGATTTGACTATTCTCTCAAGCCCCGACAAAAGATTGGGATCTTATAATGAGAGAAATGTGAGAAAAATCTTTTCAGAATCTCCTCGGATTTGTCCTTATTGCTAAAAATGGCAATGTCGTCGCAAAACTTGCTGAGAGGCTGCCAGCCAGATTCCTGGGAATCAAACATCTCTCTACCATAGACACGAATGCCACTGGCTTCGATTTTGCATATTCCAACGAGTTCATCCATGTAGTTGAATACACGGAATGTTTCACCGTTCTTGTAGACCCAGAGGGGCACTTTAAACAGGTAGGAATCGGGAAGCAAAGGATTGTGTCCGAGAATATCAGACCTTTCACACAAAATCAGCAATGCGGCATTTTCCGGAATCTTATCCGAAAAAACACCAATGTCCCGAAGATACGGAACAATAGGAAGAACCTTTTGAGGCTCCCTATTACTTTGATGGCTAGCCATCGGATTACCTCCTTGTATTTACAATTTCAATCTGTCTTTAACCAAAAGGGGTTTTGCGAAGGTTAAGTAAAGATTTGATAATTATATTATACCATAATTTACATAAAAATCCAACATTTTAAGTAAATGCCAAGAGGGACGGAAAATTTTGGCACAATTAAAATCCATCGACTTAAATAAATAAAAGAAAATGCCAAAGGGTGCCAAAGGGGACGGGGAATTTTGGCACAAATTAAAAGTTTTTATAAGAGAATATAAAATTCGACAAATTAATTAAAGAAAAAATGATATAAATATTAAAGTTTATATCATTTTTTTCTAAGGAGGCAGAGTTCTTATGCCTAGATATCCAAGAAATTATTTAGATACTTCATTTTTTCATGTTATGTCACAGGGAATAAATAAAAGTTATATTTTTGAAGATGAAATAGATATTAAATTCTATATAAAAAACATGTATGAAATAAAGGATAAATACAGCGTAAAAATAATAGCGTATTGTATAATGAATAATCATAGTCATGTATTAATAGAAACAAAAACGACAGAAAATCTAAGCAAATACATGCATTGCCTTAACACTAGATATGGGTTATATTATAATAAAAAACACAAAAGGATAGGCTATGTATTTCGTGACAGATACAAAGCAGAAGGAATATATAGCGAAGAACAATTACATAATTGCATCAAATATATTTATGATAATCCAGTAAAAGCTGGAGTATGTAATAAAGCAGAAGAATATGAATGTTCAAATTATAAAAAGATTAATTTTACTAATACTAGAGAATATAGCTTTATAGATATAGAAGAAGATAAAAGAGTTGTGTGCAACAAACTGGTAAAAGAGTTTTTAAAAGTAAAAGAATTAAAATTAGAAGAGCTAAAAGGCAATAAGACAGAATTAGGAGAACTAGTAAAAATACTGAAAAAACATAATATTTCATTTAGAATTATTTCTAATATTATTAAAATAAATAGAGAAAAAATAAGAAGAGAATATAATAAAATATAAAACTGTGCCAAAATTCCCCGTCCCTTTTGGCATATTTATAACCATATCTGTAGAGAAATTTCCATTTAAAGCAATTTTAGATAGTGATTTTTGAAAATCTTCATAAAAATTTTTTTCCCATTCACTTTGTTCGGTGGTATTGTGGTAGGGTAAATCATCTAAAGGCAATGAAGACTGTATATGTTTCATATATGTATTTAATCCAACAGCAGCCTTAATTCTCATAATTTCATAGTTATCCATATTGGTTAATTCTGTTTTTGTATCTTTATCTATTAAAGAATGAGATTTAGCTTCTTTATTATAATTATAACGATATTGTTTTGATATATTAATTATTTCATCATAACTTAACATATAATCACCTCATGCATAACATAGTTATACCATTTTTTAGCTTTAAAACCAAATTTAATCGATATGTTAGATTGTTTATTACATTTTTATTACATTTGTTGTTATAAAACATTTTATATGTTATTATAAAAATGCAAGAATTATATCTATTCAAATGATAAAATAGGAGAGAAAAAGATGGAAAAAGAAAGTCAATTAGCATATGCTGAAGTAGATGCAATTTTAAATATGTTAGAAACTGAAGCAGTAGAAAAAATTCCTTTAAAAGTTAGAGAATTTTTTAAAAATGAAAAAGATAAAAAATATATTCCTAAATTTAGTGAAAATTTTTTTGATATAGATAATATTGAATTAATGAGAGAAACTATTTGTCTATTGACTATACTTGATATTAATTATTGGTGTGAAACTGAAGAAGAAAAACAATTAATACTAAATAAGTTAGAAGATAATGATAGAATAAAAGAAGAAGAGTTAAGAGAAAGATATAATCCTGACAATATTTTTAAAAATAAAGTAAATGAGAATATAAATAGTGAAAGTGTTGCACTAATAGAATATAAAGAACGAAGTATTATTAAAAGAGTATTTGATAAAATATTTAGATTTTTAAAAAGAAGATAAGAGGTTTTTATGATAGAATTAAGTGAAGTTTATAATAATTCAATAAATTTTTTGGATGATGATAATATTTTAATGTATCTTTGTAATGGTGGAGAAATCAAAGGGTTCAGTGATGGGAAAGGAGATATAGACGAAAGCGATAGAAAAGCTTTTTTAGAAAAAGCATATAAGCAATATGTTGACAGTGTTAAGAGTTATAATAGTCAAAACGAGAATAAAAAGCCTATACTACCAAAAGATAAATGGATCTATAAGGCTACAAAGGCTACTCATATATATTCTTCAAGGATTCATGTAGGAACAAGTTTTGATGAAGGTAGTGTAAAACATAGAGTTTATATTAATAGTGACGCTAAAGATAAATGGAAAATAGCAGATTTATTTAGAGAAAAGTGTGAAGCGAAAAAAATACCTTATTATTTTAAATTATTTGATGATGACCAAGAAGATAATATGGTTATATATTCTTACACAGAATATCTTGCGGAATATATTGATGCTTTACAGGAAATTGAACAAGAATATCCTGAGTTGATGCAAAGATGTGGTAAACCACCTTTATTAACCAGAAGCAAATTAAATGATTGGATTGGTATAGCGGATGAGCCTTCTTCAGAAAGATTTGGAAGGACAAGTTATAATCAACTAATGGAAGATTTGGTACGACCCAAATTAATAGAATTATCTGATGAAAGTATAATTAAAAATTATGACAAAGACAAAAAAATAGATGTGGATGGAAAAAGTGTAAGGTTACAAGATGCATTATCTGACGAATTATATAACTATATTATTGCAGAAATGAAAAAAAATGAATATTCTACTAAATTTAATACACATTGGACTGGAATTAAACCTGAAGATTTAAAAAATGATGATGTTAAAAATAATATAAGAAGACAGATAGATGAGCTTTTCGCTAGCAGAAGCATTGAAGAACTTATGAGAGATGAAATAGTAATAGATACAAAACCAAATGCTAGAGGAATTTTATTTAAAAATGTTTTTGATACAAATAAAAGAATAAAACAATTAATTAAGGATAACTGTTGTGATTTGGATGATATAAGAAGAGATATAAAAGAATTTTTAAGTGAAAATGGGATTGACCCCAATAGACCATGTTTTATGGAAGAAACACGTTCTTTATTTGGAGTTAAAGAAGAAACAAAAGAAGAACAACGACCTAAATCAACATTAAAAAGACGGAAAAGTGCAGATATATGACGAGAGAGGCAATATAATTATACAAGATTATATTAATCCAGAATTAATGAAAAGGAAAGTTGTATTACCAAATGGAAATCAAATAAATGCAAGACAATATATACAAGAATTTGTTGTACCACATATTCCTGAAAGTGGAACATTTAAATTAAAAAATGGTAATGAAATATCAGCAAGACAATATATAGAAGAATTTATAATGTTTGAGCTTGAAAAATATGATGGTGATTTAGATGCCATGATGCAAGATACTTTAGCTGGAACGGATGAACCACCTGCAAGAGACGGTTGGACTCAACCAACGCATGGACAAGAAATGGGAATTACGGAAGAACAAACAGAGACTTTAAGTTCTAACCCTAGAGTTAGTTTAGATAGTATTAAAAAAGTAATTACTACCAAAAGAGATAGTGAAAGAGTCGGTTTATCTGAAGTAAAAGAAAGTCAAGATGAAATCGCATTAAGACAGGAAAGAGGAAAGTTAGTTTCTTTGAGTATAAGAGGACAATTAGACGAAGATGGAAAAAGAAGACTTGATGAAATAGATGCAAAATTAAATATACGAAGACATCAACAACGTTCTAATGATATTGGACAAAAAAATGGCCAATATACAGGGCAAAGTAGATAAATTTTATGATGAATATAAAAAAGAAATTCCTTTTTAAAATTAAAAGGAATTTCTTTGACTAATATTAATATTTCTTACTTATTTTTTTAGAAACCCACCAATAAGCTGCACTCCATCACAAAAACCATTCCTATAATACTTCTCATTCCAATAACCAAGATAATCCATAAAATTATCATCAAGCATATTAAGTTGTTTTTGGACATAATTTCTATTCTGTTTAGGAATATTATTTAAAATTCTTTTAGAAATTTCATCAAAATAAACCCAATGCCAAAAGGGACGGGGAATTTTGGCACAAAAGGATAAAGTGTGGATAAATTGCTAGAAATAAGTTGATAGATTAAAAAATAATATAAAAAGAGACCAGCTCGGCTTTATTGTGGTCTCTTTAATTGTTTATTCTACGTATTTTACCATTGCCTGCTGAAGGAATCCAGAGTTCCCTTTATATGGATTCCCAAAAGGTTGAAATCCTTCTGCAATTAATTTTTGGACCTTTTTATCCAAATCCAAACAAGTTGATGCATAAGCAGTTTTGTATTCAGAAATTTTTCTATTCATTATATAACCTCCTAATTAGGTAGGTGCCGAGCGAACCATTATGTAAACATTATACTATAAATTCAAAAAAATGTAAACCTAGTAAATACATGCATTGCCTTAACACTAGATATGGGTTATATTATAATAAAAAATACAAAAGGACAGGCTATGTATTTCGTGACAGATACAAAGCAGAAGGAATATATAGCGAAGAACAATTACATAATTGCATCAAATATATTTATGATAATCCAGTAAAAGCTGGAGTATGTAATAAAGCAGAAGAATATGAATGTTCAAATTATAAAAAGATTAATTTTACTAATACTAGAGAATATAGCTTTATAGATATAGAAGAAGATAAAAGAGTTGTGTGCAACAAACTGGTAAAAGAGTTTTTAAAAGTAAAAGAATTAAAATTAGAAGAGCTAAAAGGCAATAAGACAGAATTAGGAGAACTAGTAAAAATACTGAAAAAACATAATATTTCATTTAGAATTATTTCTAATATTATTAAAATAAATAGAGAAAAAATAAGAAGAGAATATAATAAAATATAAAACTGTGCCAAAATTCCCCGTCCCTTTTGGCATCAAATGGAACAAGCAATAGTGGAAAATATTACAATAATGAAAAAGAAAGTTCAAGATACACAGGAAAGTCTATTAAAGGACAATATAAGAATGAACGAGGAAATGAAGAGTTTAATGGAGAAAAATTTAAAAGAGCAATTTTACAATCTGAAGCAAGAAATGAACTCTGCAAAGAAAGAAAAGAAAGCAAAAATATTCAAAGCAAAATTGAAAACGGGATTAGTAACATTCTTGGTGGGATTATTGCTATCAGCAATATGGTTTCTAACTCGCAAGTGAATTATAAACCAAGAAAAATTCGAGGATATAAAAGCTTATCAAAACAAGCAAAAAAAGAATATGCAAAGAAAAAAGCAAATGCCAGTAGCTTTGATTGGGAAGAAGAAACATGAAAAAATGAACCAATAATATTGTTTTACCAAATTTGTTATGCTATTATAAAATTAGAATATTAGATTTCATATAAATATAAATGTATAGAATTAGGGAGAAAAAATATGATTACAAATGAATTTGCAGAAGCATCTGCTGAAATTAATGAAATATTAGGATATTTACCAACTGAATATGTAGAAAAGATACCAGCTAAATTAAGAGAGTTATTTAATAAAGTAAAAAAAGAAGATTATGTATCTAAAATAGATCCATATAAACAATTAGATGAGCAAAAATTAAAACCAAAGACTAAAACACTTTTAACAGTAATTTATAGAAGTTATTGGTGCAATGAAGAAGAAAGAGCAGAGCTTGACAAAATATTAATAGAAAACGATAAGAAATATGAAGAAGAACTAAGAGAAAGATATAACCCTGATAATATATTTAAGAAAAAAGAGATTATTGAGGAAAAAGTTGAAACAATACAAGATAATTTACCAATGGTAGTAAAAGAAAATATATTTACTAAAGTTTGGAACTTTATAAAAAACATATTAAAGAGATAGTAAGTATAGTATTAATAAAAAAAAGAATGATAAGGAAGTGAACTTATAAATATGAAAATACAAAGTCCTTTTTCAGATAAATTAAATTTTGAAGAATATTTTAAAATGCGTTCTAAAATGTCAGATTATGATTTGGCTACTACAACAAGAGGAAAAAAATTGAGCGATGAAGAATTAGAAATATATAAACAAAAATATGAAGAATTTAGTAAAAAATATACATTAATGGACTCAAAAGGTGGAGCTGGAATGGTTATAAAAAGTAATAGTCAACTAAGAACACCTTACAAGTTATATATGAATCCTGGATTAGCTACTTTAGAGTTTGCAGAATTGATAATGGATAGATGTAAGGAAAAAGGCTTAGATTATTCTATAAAACTGATGACACCAGTAGAATTAAACACAAGAGGAGAAAAATTAGTATTATATGGAACATCTGCGAAAAATATAAGTGAACTTTATGATATCTTAAATGAATTAATACAAGAAAATGATTCTATAGAATTTGGAAAACTACCAATATTTTCTGATAATATAGATGGAAAGATAGGATTTGGATATGATAATTTAGAAGCTAATATGTCATATAATACTTGGATGTCAAAAACTATTCAAAAGGCTGGGGCTAAGTTTGCTGACACAATAACAAGTGAAGTTCCAAAGGAATATATTGGTGCTATTACTAAAAGAGTAAAACTCATAGCTTCATTGAGAGATTTTCCAGAATTACGAGAAAAATTTCGTTTATATCTAAATGAGGAATATCTAAATGCAATTAAAGATATTCCAGAAATTGAACAATTCATGACTTTAGACGATAATAATACTCATCGATTAGATACAATAGAAACAGATGAAGAAAAGACAATTGAAATAGAAACACTAGATAATTCAACAGAACAGTTACCAGAAGGAGCAGAATGGAAATTAAATTCAAGTGGAAAGTATATATTACAAATTAAAGGAAAAGATGGTTCAAAGATGAGTTATAAAGCCGAAGTGGCAAGCAAAAAATTTGGAGTAAAAATTCCTGAAAGTCAACTACCAGAAGGAGCACAATGGAAATTAAATTCAAGTGGAAAATATATGCTAATAATTAATGAAGATGGAGCAAAGAAGAGTTATTCAGCTGAAGTAGCTAGTAAAAAATTGGGGATAACTCCACCAATTATAAAAAATCCACAATCAGAGTCAAAATTACCAATAGCGAGGGACACTAAAAAAAGTGTAGAAAATATTGCAAGAGAAGAATTGTCTAGAGATGTACAAAAAACATCAACAGAGATAAAGGAAGGTTACAAAGAGTTAGAAAATCCTACACAAACAAAAGATATAGAAATTCAATAATAAATCTGAATGCAATTATTGCATTCAATTATAAAAAGCTGAATGCAGTTTTGAATGCAGTAACACAAATATAGAGAAATTTTGAAAAAGTTTGAGAAATAAAAAAAGGCTTAAAATAGCATAAAACATAAAAAATAGAGACTGTAAAAGTCTCTATTTTTGGTCGGGGTGACACGAATCGAACGTGCTACCTCATGGTCCCAAACCACGCGCTCTACCAAATGAGCTACACCCCGAAGTACTTAAAAATCACGTGCTTATAAATAATAGCACATTTTTTTTAGCAATGCAAGGGTTTTTTACAAAAATTTAAGTAAACCGATTAAAATTAATAATATTCCAGAAATAAATGACCATACATTATCATTTATTTTAAAAGAATTTTTCAATTCTTTACCTATAAAATTTCCAAAAGAAATAAATAGTAGTTGAAAAAAAGCAACAAGTAAAGGAAATAAATATGAGCTTATATTTAACATACTACTTCCAATACCTACACAAAGTGAATCAAGTGAAAGTGCTGTTCCAAGATATAATGCTTCTTTTGAACTTATAGTATTTGATTTATCAAAATCAGAAGAAATTGGGTCTTTAATTATTTGAATTGTTATTCCAAGCCATTTTATAAAAAAGTTATATTTTTTCTGATCTTTTAAAGACTTTTTAGTACTTCCATTTTTGCTTAAACTTTGAAAGACAAAAACAATTCCCATTGCAACTAATATTAAGCAACCTAAAAGATTAGCAAAAAAAGGAGAAAATATTCTAGATATAACTTTTCCAAAGTTTATAGAGATAATTGTAACTATTAATGAAATAGTAAATAAAATTAATTTCGACCAATTAGTAATTTTAGTATTTTTTATTCCATAAGTGATTCCAATACCAAAAGAATCAATGCTTACAGAAAGAGCGAGAACAATGCAATTTAAAATCATAATTTCACCACCATAGTATACATAATACATTATATGAAAGCAATATATTTTGTGATATAAGAAAATTAAGATAAAAGTTTACAATTTACATAAAATCTGATATAATCAAAGAGTTGAAAAAATAAAAAAAAAGAGGGATATTATGCAAAAGGTAGATTTAGTATTAAGAAATGCAAAATATTTAGATGCGGACAAAAGAGAATTTGTAGAAGGAGATATAGCAATAAAGGATGGCAAAATTATTGGAATAAATGGAAATTTTTCTGGAAAGGAAGAGAAAGATTTAACAGGTAAATACATAACACCAGGATTTATAGATGGTCATATACACTTGGAGAGTTCTATAATTTCACCAGAGGATTTTGCAAAAATAGCAAGTATACATGGAACAAGTGCAGTAATTGCAGACCCACACGAAATAGCAAATGTATGTGGAATAGATGGAATAAAATATATGTTACAAAAAACAAAAAACTTACCTATATCTGTATATTTTATGATTCCTTCTTGTGTGCCAGCAACAGAGTTTGATGAATCTTTTGCAAATTTGGATAGTGAAGCAACAAAAAAATGCTTTGACTTAGACCCAGATAGAATATTGGGATTAGCAGAAATGATGAATTTCCCAGGAGTTATATTAAATAATCCAGAAGTTTTAGCAAAAATAAAAACAGCAAAAAAATTGGGGAAAAGAGTAGATGGACATGCACCTGGTTTAACAGGCGAAGATTTAAAAAAATATATCTCAGCAGGAATAGAATCAGACCATGAATGTAGTAGAATTGAAGAAGCAATAGAAAGACTAAATGTAGCAAAAGAGTTAAATCAAGAATTTTATATTATGATAAGACAAGGAACAGGAGCAAAAAATTTAAAAGCATTAGTAGAGTTAATAAATATGCCAGAATACAGAGATTGGTGTATGTTTGTAACAGATGATAAGCATCCAGAAGAATTAAGAAATGAAGGACATATTGATTCTATTATAAGAAAAGCAATAAGTTTAGGAGTAAAACCAGAAGATGCATATATTACAGCAACGAAGGGTGCTGCGGAGTATTTTAGATTAGAGCATTTGGGAAAAATAGAAGTGGGTAAACAAGCAGATCTAGCAGTTTTGGATGACATAAGGTCAGTTAAAATTAATTCTGTATATAAAAATGGTGAAAAAATGACAACTGAAAGGATAAAAAATTGGCCTAAAAATAAAGTGGACGAATGGCTAGAAAAAAGAGTAAGAAATACGATAAATATGAGAGAAGTTACTGCGGAAGACATTAGCTGCAAAGGGCAAGCAAAACAAGTGATTGGGTTAGTTCCGGAAGAGATTATAACAACAGATGTAGGAGTAGCAAATGATTATAATTTGGAAGATGATATTATAAAAGCAGTTGTAATAGAGCCACATAAAGGAACAATGCATATTGGAACTGCATATTTAAAAGGTATGGGATTAAAAAAAGGTACTGTTGGTACAACAGTTGCACATGATTCACATTATATGATACTTGCAGGAACAAATGACGAGGATATAATAAAAGTAGCGAATGAAATTGCTAAAATGCAAGGCGGAAAAATATATGTAGAAAATGGAGAAGTAAAAGCAAGCTTAGCATTACCAATAGCAGGAATAATGACAGATGAAGCTCCAAATACTGTAATCAAAAAAATGGAAGCATTAAAAGAAAATGCACAAGTGAAAGAGGGAATAGACCCATATATGAATTTATCATTTGTAAGCCTTGCGGTAATAGGCGATGTTAGATTATTACCAGGTGGACCATTTAATGTTAAAGAATGGAGAATGATAACACCAGAAGAATTAGAACAAAGATATAAAGAGCAAGGAGAAGGAAAAAAAACAGGTGCAACTCAGTCAGATGATGAAGATGTTAGATAAATAAACAAAAAAGTGGCGGAAATTTCTGCCATTTTTTTATTGAAAAATAAAAAATAAAATAATATAATTACTGTATAAAAATAAATGGGGAGGAAAAGAAATGAAAGAAGAAAAAAACATAAAAGTTAGATTGGGGACTGTAATTTGTTTAGTAATAATTATTCTATTATTACTTGCTATGTATTTTATGTACTATTATGGAATTGCTTATAAAAATAAAAAAATAAGCAGTTTAGAAAAAGAAAAAATGACACTCCAGTCTAAAAAAAGTTTAGTAGAGACAGCAACAGATGTTAATAATGAAAACAGTCAAAAAACAGAAAATGCTAAAGAAGTAAATTTAAATGGCAAAAAACACACAGTAGATTTTATATGCGACACCAATGGAGAAGAAGAGATAAAGTCAGAAAGTATTACAATAATGTATGATGGGCAAAAAATCAAAACATTTATAACGTCAGTATTTAATGAAGAGATTCCACAAGTATATACGATAATTGGAGATGACAACAAAACGCAAAACTTATTAATAAAATTATCAACATATACACCAACTTCGAAAAAAGACTATTTTTGCTTTGTTAACGAAAAAGGAGAAATATTAGGAATTGTTTCAAGAGACGATGCAACAAGTATAAGTTATAATGGAGAAACACTATCATATGAGATTAATAATAATAGCTTAATTTACTATGAACCAACGTATTTAGATCGTAGTAATAAAAATGAGTGCGCAGTAATAAAATATGAAATTACATGTGGAGAAAATGAATTAAATAGTAATATTTTAAAAGCATATACATATGAAGAAGTAACAATGGCAGGTGCATGGAGATAATTTAAGCGGACAGGATTCTGTCCGCTATTATAGTGTTTGAAATAATTTATTTCATGTATTTTATTTCAAATGTACTTCCTTTTTCAAGCCCGGAATCTACTTTTATATATCCATTATTTTTTTCAATAATTGCTTTTGAAAGTGATAGGCCAATTCCAATACTATCTTCGCTACTGTTTTTAGCCTTATAAAATCTTTCAAATATATGTTTTAAGTCTTTTTTATCAATTCCATAGCCAAAATCTTGTATTTTTATTTTTAGAAAAACACTATTGTTTTCAACTGTTATAAGTATTTTAGAACCTTGTGGAGAGTGTTCTATAGAATTTTTTAAGATGTTTATTAAAGCTTCTTTTTGCCATTTATAATCTGCTATAAAGGTAGAATTTTTGTCTATATTAGTTTCTATTTTAATTTCTTTAACTTCAATTAAAATAGCCAAACTATCAATTACATCACTTATCAATTTTTGAACATCAATTTTTTCATTTTCCATTTTTATTGTGCCAGCATCAAATTTTGCAATTTTTAAAAGAGATATAACAAGAGAACTTATCCAATCTACTTGTTTGCTAATTTCTAAAATAAAATCATTTCTTACATCTTCTGACATATCTGGATTATCATTAATATTATCAAGCATTATTCGTATTGATGTTAAAGGAGTTTTTAATTGGTGCGAAATGTCTGCAAGTGCTGTGCTTAGTTCTTCTTTTTCTTTTTTACTATTTTCAGCGGCTTCTTTTAATATAATAGTTGTTTTATATAATTCGTTTCTAAGTTTTGATAATTCATCTTCTTTATTATCTTTTATTTTTAAAGTATAGTTTTTATTATTTATTTGATTTATGTATTCATTTATTTCTTTAATCTTTCTCTCTTGAGAGGCAACATATACTAAATATGCACTAAGTGAAAGCAAGCCAAATAAACTTATTAAAATTAAATCTTGAGTTTTTGAACGATTCATTTCTTCTTGTAATTCTTTTATGTTAGAAACTTCATTATCATATCCATATTTTTTTAAGATATCTTCACCATAGTTACTTTGAGTGTTTAGTATTTTTAAAATATCTTCTTCATTAACATCTGGATAGTTTTTCACAACAGTATTAACAATTAAATTTATTTTTGCATTTATTATTTTGATATAATGTTTGTTTTGAATGTGTAAAACAATTAGAAATATACCTATAAAAATGGATATGATTATAATACTTGTTAGTATTGTTGTAAGTAAACTTTTACTTTTTTGTAATTTCACTTTTGGCCTCCTTGTACTTGGTATCCAATTCCTTTAATTGTCTTTATACAATCTGCACTTCCGAGCTTTGACCTAATTCTTTTTATATATACAGTAAGGGTGTTGTCATTTACAAAATTACCTGCTACATCCCAGATTTTTTCTAGGATTTGTTCACGAGTTACTACTTTGCCTATATTTGAAAATAGCAAAACTAATATTTTAAATTCTAATGCTGTAAGTTCGATGTCTATGCCTTCTACATATACTATTTTTTGATCCAAGTCTATTTCAATATTTTCATATATTATTTTATTGTTTTCTTTATTAAATCTTTTAAGTACATTATTAATTCTAGAAAGAAGTTCTCTATTTCTAAAAGGTTTAATTATATAATCTTCTGCACCCATATCTAAACCTTTTACTACATCTTGTTCTTCGTCCCTAGCTGTTAAAAAGATTATTGGAATATCTGTATATTTTTTTATGTATTCGCAAAGTTCATAGCCATTTCCATCTGGCAAAGTGATATCTAATATGATTAAATCAAATGTTTTAGTCCCTACAACATTCATAGTATCTTCAGCAGTTTTGCATATAGTTACATCAAAATTTTCTTGTTCTAATAAATATTTTAAGCCCTTAATAATAGCCTCATTATCTTCAACAATTAAAATAGATTTCATAATTTTCTCCTTTGCAAGATTATATCATAGACTTTAATAAAAATGTAGGGCACTTTATATTTAGTGCCCTACATTTTTATTACTAAATATTATCTTTTCTTATTGTTTCTATAATATTTTGTTTATTTATTTTATTTAATGAATATTTCATTGTTATTCCAACTATTATAAATACAAAAATTATTGATATAATAATTGCTGGTAAAGGTAATGTGTAACCTAAATCTATTCCTTGTGCAAATGCTTTGTACATTCCGTACGAACCAAGTATTCCTAAAGGTATTCCTATTAAAAGAGATTTTGTTCCATACATAATACTTTCTAATCTTATCATTTTGTTAAATTCTTTAGAAGACATTCCAACAGATTTTAGCATTGCAAATTCTTTGCTTCTAAGTATCATATTTGTTGTTATTGTATTAAATATATTTGTTACACCAATTAATGTTATTACTGTTATAAATCCATATAAGAAGATTTTTACAACAAGCAACATTCTTTGTTCTTGTTTCATATATGTTTCATAATTAAATACAGTAAGCCCATAATAATCTCCACCTTGTTTTATTAAATCATTAAGTGTATTTTCTAATTCTTGAGGCTTAGAAGATTTTATAAATAAATCTGATAAATGATAATAATCTGAATTATTAACATCTTCTTTAAATACTTCTTTAATATAATCTTCTGATACTACTATAATTCCATGATCATAGTATACCGCTTCCTGTCCCATAGGTTTTACACCTGTAAATTTTGATATTGTTAAGGTTTTTTCTTTATCCCCAGATTTTACATTTACTTTATCCCCAGACTTTAAAGAATATATTCTGTCAACAGTTTTGCTACCATCTTCATTGTAGAATGTGTCATAATCTAATAAAATTACTGCTGTTTTATAATCACTTTCTTTTAATCCAATTTCTTTTATATATTTCTTAAAATATTCATTGTTATATACCATAAATGCGATTCCAGTAGGCTGAGGGTCATTTTCTAAAAATTTTTTACCAAATTCAGAAGCATATTTAATATTATCAATGTCTAAACTTGATTGATAACAATATGCGGAATTATCTACATTTTCTAGTTTTGATATTTTTTCATATATTTGTGTATTAGCATCACTTAAACTATGCACATATACATTAAACTTAAAGTCCATGTAGTAAAATTGGCTTGTTTTTGTTCCTAAAGTCAAGAAGCTAGATAATGATATAAATATGAATATGCTTATAACTAATGAAATTACAGTTGTTCTATATTTTTTCTTACTTCTTTTTAAATTCTTGCTAGCAATAACTCCACCAATTCCAAATAACTTTTTAGTAAGTTTTGAGGTCCTTAATTTTTTAGAGTTAATTTTTATATCGTTATTTCCCCTAATAGATTCAATTGGAGAAATTTTAGCAGCTCTTCTTGCAGGAATTAAGCAAGATAGATATATTGTAATTATTGAAATCGCTACAGATATAAGCACTGCTAGTAGGTTTATGCTATAAGTAAAACCAAGGCCAGAAAGCATATCTGTAAGTAAGTAATTTACTACCTTTAATAAAATCATTATTGCAACTATTCCAAGTAAAATTCCAAGAGGTATTGCAATTAATCCAATAACCATTCCTTCAAATATTACATTTCTTCTTATTTGCTTTGAAGTTGCACCAATACTAGAAAGCATTCCGTATTGTCTGTTTTTTTCTGCAACAGATATGCTAAAGCTATTTCTAATAACAAATACACTGCTTATAACAATTATAAATATAATAACTCCTGCTATTGCATATAAAACACGTAACATGCCATAACTCATTACGCCTTGAAAACGTAAGAAGTCAGAATTTACATATACATCTTCATCAAAATTTAAATTTAAGGTTTTACAAATATCTTTTGTAGTTTTTTCGTACTCTTTTGGAGATTTATATAAAACAGATATATCAATAGCAGATGGGGTTTCATCCATATATGTTAAGGCTGAATAACCAGGAGAGTAAAATTTTTCAACATCCAAAGTTTGCATAAAGCCAACTATTGTATAAGTTTTTTCTTTCGTATCTACTATAGATTCATCATCTTCTGTGTATAAAGCATCATCATTTAAATAGTAGTCATCATTACTTTTTCTGGTTCCAATGTTTAAAGTAATTGTATCTCCAATTTTTAAAGAAACACGTGCTCCTGTTAATACGCTTTCAGTAATTATTATTTCATTGGGATTTTGAGGTAATCTACCATCTGTTAATACTACACCATAGTTTTCTAGTGCTTTTTTATCATAAGCTAAAACGTGTAAATATGGTTTGTTAGTTGCTTTACTTCCTTCTAAATTGGCCCAACCAAGAGAAGAAGAAAGAAAATAATCTTTAACTTTTTGATTTTCTGTTACATATTGCGCTTTATCACTTGACACATTTTTAAATGTAACGTGATAGTTTCCGTCATTTGTTCTAGCCCAGTCTATAAGAGAGTTTTGAAAACTAGACACTAAACCAGCAACGCCACAAATAAGAGCAGTAGAAAGCATAATACCAATAATAGTAACAATTGTTCTTTTTTTATTAAGCTTTAAACTTTTTATTGTAAATTTATTTAAAATATTCATTGTATTACTCCTTTTTAATTTCTTTCATCTTTAATAATTTTTCCATCTTCGATTGTAATAACTCTTTCTGCTTCTTTTGCAATTTCTAAATCATGTGTAATTATTACAACAGTTTGATTGAATTTTTTATTTGAAAGTTTAAGTAATGAAATTATTTCCTCACTTGCTTTTGAGTCTAAGTTTCCAGTAGGCTCATCTGCAAGCATTATTGCAGGATTATTTATCATTGCTCTACCTATTGATACTCTTTGTTGTTGACCACCAGATAGTTGGTTTGGTAAATGAGTTTTCCTGTTTTCTAATCCTAGTGTTTTTAGCATTTCTGAAAGCCTTGCTTTATCAACTTCACTTCCATCTAAATCACAAGGCAAAGTAATATTTTCTTCTACATTTAATATAGGAATTAAATTATAAAATTGATATATTAATCCAATTTGTCTTCTTCTAAATATTGCTAAATTATCATTATTTAAAGAATAAATATCTTTTCCATCTATATATACTTTTCCGGAAGTTGGTCTATCTACACCTCCTAGTAAATGTAGTAAAGTTGATTTTCCACTACCACTTGCGCCTACAATAGCAACAAATTCTCCTTTGTCAATTGTAAATGAAACATTATCAACAGCGTTGATTTGGTTTTCGCCTTTACCATAAGTTTTAACTAAATTTTCTACTTTTAAAATTTCCATAGTTCCTATCCTTTCTTTTTTTTATTAAAGCATATACATATGCTATTACATTTTTCAAAACGTATTATAATATTTTAAAGTGACTCTAAAATGACTATTAAATATTTTTATCTAAAATTTTGTTTGCATCTTCCTTATTTAAATTTCCATATTTAATCATTTTTTGTATAACTTGTTTTTGCCTTTGCTTTGCTAGCTTTGGACTTGCTTTTGGATTGTATAAAGAAGGTGCATTTGGTATTCCTGCAAGCATTGTGCATTCACTGCTATTCAAATCTTTTGGTAACTTGTCAAAATAACCTAAAGAAGCAGATTTAATATTATAATAATTATTTCCATAGTATATTGTGTTAACATACAACTCTAATATTTCATCTTTACTATAATTTTTTTCTATTTCATAAGACATAAATACCTCTGCGATTTTTCTTGTTATTTTCTTTTCTTGCGTAAAGTACATATTTTTAGCAAGCTGTTGAGTTATAGTGCTTCCACCCTCAACAAAACTCATTGTTCTAATATCATTAAATGCTGCTCTTGCAATTGCAATTACATCAATGCCATGATGCTTTTCAAATCTATGGTCTTCTACAGAAATTACAGCAACTGTGTAAATTTTAGGAATTTCAAACAAACTTGTGTAATCTTTTTGCGATTTTATGCTTTCCACCTTTTGGGACAATGGCATAGTAGATATTGCTTCTTTGTACATTTTATAGCCCTGTCCAATTAATAATGCAAGTATACTTAATACAATTAATATTATTACAATTAAAAATTTCTTTAAATTCTTCATATATTATCACCTGTAAATATATTAACTTACAAAAGTGACTATAAAGTGACAAATTTATCTTAAAAGCATAGAAATATTTTTATAATAAGGAATATATGATATACTTAAAGCAACAGTATTACTGTTGAAGGAGAATAAAGAAATTTTAAATGAAACTTTTTAAAGTATTAAATTGTATTATAAATAAGAGGTGATAGTATATGAAAAAGAAAATATTAATAGCTGTGATTGTTATAATTTTATTAGTTTTATTAGTACCAATACCAATGCGTTTAAAGGATGGTGGTACAATAGAATATAAGGCATTAATATATACAATATCGAAAGTTCATAAATTAAACCATAATTCAGCAAGTGGATATGATAATGGGTTAATTATAAAAATATTTGGAAAAGAAATATATAATAACGTTCCAAACAATACAAAAGAAATTTATTATGAAGAAACAGAAAAAAATTATTCTAAAACAATTGATAATATTAGCATAGAACTAAGCATTCCAAATAACTGGCATTATGAAGAAATATCTCAAGATGAAGAAAACGATTATTATAAGTTTGCATTAAAATTGTATAAAAACGAAGAAAGTAAAAATGCTGTTTTATATTTTTACAATAATCCATTTGGAGTTTGTGGAACAGGTAGAACAACTGAAAAAATATATTTAAATAATGGAACCGAAGCAGTTGTTGGATATTACGACAACAATGAAAATTGGAGTGATGTATCATTTTATAAATTAAATCATAATATTGCATTAATAAATTGTGGACTAGAAGGAGCAGAAGCACAGGAGGTTTTAGAATTTATTAAGACTATAAATATAAAGTAAATAAAACAACACTTGCCTAAATGGTAGGTGTTATTTTTAATATAAAAAGTTTTTTAGGAAAATTTGTAATAAAATAAGAAAAAAAGACTCATATATTATGAAGGAGGGAAAAGTTATGCAGAATATGGAAGAAATATACAAGCAATATTCAAATACAGTGTATAAATATTTATTCTGCTTAACGCATAATGAAGATGTTGCAGAGGATTTAACACAAGAAACTTTTGCAATAGCAGTAAAGGAAATTAACAAATTTAAGGGAAACTGTAAAGTATCGGTATGGCTTTGTCAAATTGCTAAACATTTGTGGTATAAAAAGTTAAAAAAAGAAAATAAGCAAAAAAATATATCTTTTGAAGAACTGGAAAACGAAGTTATAGAAAGCGAAACTACAGAGGACATTATTTTCAAAAAAGAAGAAAACCTAAGTCTTTATAAAAATATTCAAAAATTAGATAATATTTCAAGAGAAATAATATATTTAAGAATGTTTGGAAATTTAAGTTTTATTGAAATTGGAGAAATATTAGGAAAATCATCCAATTGGGCAAGAGTAAATTTTTATAGAGCGAAGGAAAAAATAAAGGAGGTAAGTAAAAGTGGACAAAAAAACAGAATGTGAAATTGTACAAGATTTATTATTTGGCTATGCAGATGAAGTGCTAAATACGCAGTCAAAAAAGTTAGTAGAGAAACATTTACTAGAATGTGAAGAGTGTAGATCAAAGTTTAATGAAATAAAAAAAGATGTTGAAAATAATGAAAATAATCAAAAAAGACAAATAGATTATTTAAAAAAAATAAGAAGAAAAAATTTTATAAAATCAGTATTGATTTCTATAGGAATAATATTTAGTATAGTTTTTATCTTTTATTTAAGAAAATTTATAATAATAAACAATCTTATGAATAAAGCAAAACAATCCATTCAATCAAATAATTTTTATAGAGAAACAATACAAGGAGTTACAAAAGATATTACTTCTGTTAAAAAAGAATGGTATAAAGACGGAAAGTATAAAACTACAACAGAGATTTATTCTAATAATGGAGTAGAAAGAGGACAAGTAATATATGCAACAGTTAATTCAGACGAACAAATTATAATAAATAGTGATAGCAAAAAGGTTATAATCCAAAGGGGAGAAGGTATTAAAAGGTTAAATAATGAAATGAATATAAAATATGGAAATTTCTTCCGAGATTATAGACTTAAGACCAAAATTGAATGGGCTTTAAATTATTCTATACGTAAATCTACTAGAGACATAGGTAGAGAATATTATGTATTAAATAAATTATTTGAGAAAGATTTTAATTACGAAATATGGGTTGATAAAGATACTGGATTGACATTAAAGGAAAAAGGAGATACTATTGTAGAGGAACTCTTTAAAGGCACAGACATAGTAAAAGAAGAATATGAATTAAGTTCAAGATATAAGTGCGAATTTGATATAGTGACCGACGAAGATGTACAAGTTCCAGATTATACAGGATATGAAATTAAATATATAAATAGAGATAATGAATTGTAATTTGTATAAGGGCGTTGCCAACAGAAAGTCTGGAATCAGAGAAATTACTAAAAATCATATAAAAAAGAAAGGAGGGAAAAATGCCAAAATTATTAAAATATATTATAATAATTGCTTTAATATTAATTGCAATATTTGCTATTTTAAAATTTACTAATAAAGAAAAAGGCGAAGAGATTACAAACAACCAAGAAACTTCTAAAAAAGTCTTCGAAGATCCAGAATATATGATTTATATAGTCAATGATAAAGAGAAATATAGATTGACAAAGAAAGATAAAGAATATGCAGAAGTGTTAGAAAAACTAAATTCTTCGCTTGTTGAAGGATTTACTTCAAAAGAAACTGCATTTAGAGAAAAAGGATATGGAGTAGGACTGGATATAATAGATATTCACAAAGAAATATATTCAAAAAATGCAGTATTAAGATTAATTTATAGTGATAATTATGAGATAGACATAGTATTTGAAAAAAATAGTGTTTTAGATATTATTTATATAGAGAACAATAAAAAAGACTGTTTTTATGGATTTGATAACAAAGTCCAGGAAGAAATAAAAGAATATCTTGATAATAAATAATGCGCATGAAAAAATCCAGTATTTAAGTACTGGATTTTTGATTATATTATCATTATTTAACAACTTCTATTTGTTTTAATTCCAATTCGTTTATTGGAACATTTAAATCTTTATATTCTATTTTTATAGTTTTTCCTTTTTCTAGTTCTCCTATTATTTTTGTATCTTTTGTAATGTTAAATTTTAAAACAAATGGCAATTTATATTTTCCATCAGAAATATCATATTTTATATATATTTCTCCATCATTGTCAAAATACTCTCCAACTGTTATGTTAGCTTTTATCTTACCATTGATAGCTTTTCCCTTAATTGTATTATAATCATTTGCCTTTAAAACAATTATTGGATTATTTTTTGTATCTAAATCATTATCTCCTAGAGCATACTTTGTTAATGTTCCAGTGCAAATTAGTATATCTCCTTCTTCAATATAACTTGTATCATGTTTTTCAGAAGTACGGTAGTCTATACATTCTTGGTTTTTATTATCTATATTCGCATTTGTATATTCTTCCATTTCAAATCCATATTCTCCAAAATGTTGTCCATTAAATATGTAAATATATCCATTATGATTTAATTCTACTATACCTTGAATAGTTGCATCTTCAATAGTTTCTATTACTTCTCTTTGTTTAGATATTATGACACCATTTTTGTCATATACTGCAGATTGATTTTCTAAATTCCCAGCATTATTTTTCTTATTGCCATAAATAAAGAATATTATTCCTAAGATTATTATTAACAATATTATGCTAATAATTATTGTTGTTTTTTTACTCATATACAATCCTCCTTACATTTTTAATAATTATACTATAAGACTGTATAAATATCAATTAAATTTGATTGCTTAGATGTATATTATTTTTGTATAAATTTTAATTATAGAGCTAAAAAAATGAACTAATTTACAGCTAAGTGTGCAGATTAGATTTATAAAGAAATCCAAAAGGGATTCGGCGAGCCGCGTCCTAAAAACAATCCAAAGGGATTGTTTTTGCCTTTCAGGCACGTCCTTTTCGAATCCCTCAGACTAAAAAATGAACTAATTTACAGCTAAAGCTGCAAATTAGTTCATTTGGTGCGCTTGAAGGGATTCGAACCCCCGACCTTTTGGTTCGTAGCCAAACACTCTATCCAGCTGAGCTACACACGCATATTTAACTGTCACAATTTATATATTAGCAAAAAAAGATTTATTTTCAAGTTATTTTATAA
>ERZ779697.80-NODE-80-length-48854-cov-2.91983_pt1 | contig 48854 bp, 24 predicted proteins | sample MGYA00511881_ERZ779697 | MGnify/ENA primary metagenome ERZ779697 (study PRJEB29588, sample SAMEA2148105) | human gut metagenome | biome: human gut; feature: human-associated habitat; material: faeces | place: Denmark | collected 2008/2010 ... | reverse complement strand
GAACTGCTCTACACGGTTTTGCAGACCGTTACCTAACCGCTCGGCCAAGGTACCAATGTTGGTTTTGCGGGTGCAAAGGTAACACATTAATTTGGATTGTCCAAATTATTTTGCAATTATTTTTTCTGTTTTATAGTAAAATGCCACATATATTGCTTTTGGCCTGCAGTTGTTCTGTCCGTTGGGCTCATTCGTGGTGGTATGGCTCTCCTTTTATTATAGTGCACGCCCTGTATATCTGTTCGCTTATGATTAGCCTTATCATCTGGTGCGAAAACGTCATCCTCGACAGCGATATCTTGTCGTTGGCCCTGTCGTACACCTGTTTTGAGAAGCCGTAGGGGCCGCCTATGGCCAAAATGAGACGCTTGGCCGAGTTGCGTTGCCTTTCGAGCCACGCCGCAAACTGAAGGCTCGTAAACCCACTGCCGTGCTCGTCGAGAAGCACCAGCGTGTCCGTCGGACGCACTTGCTTGAGTATTTGTTCGCCTTCTATCGTTTTCTGCTGTTCCACAGTCAGGCTCTTGGTGTTCTTGGTCTCTGCTATGGTCACCGTTTCCATGGGCATGTAGTGGCTGATGCGTTCGGCATAGTCGTTGATTCCGGCCAGGAAATGCTTGTCGGTGGTCTTTCCCACCTGCAACAGGATTGTCTTCATTGCTTGCCGTATTCATGTTTGCGCTTGGGGTTCATGGGGAACCAGCCCTTCAGCACCCGTTTGCGCTGGTCGAACAATTCGCCTATCGACCAAAGGAACGAAGCTCCGACAACGCCGAATATTGACGAAACGATGACGTTTTCTATAAACAGGGCGGCTGCTACAGACGCGAGCCCGAGCACAAGGAACACCCACCACAGCCGGGTGCCTGTGTAATACTCGGTCTTTATCACTATGGGGTGGAAAATGCCAATAATCAAGAATGTGCTGACGGCTATGATAACTCCGGTGAAGTACATGGTTGATGCTTGTTATTTGTTGTTTATGGGGAATGCCTTGACAAGGCGCTTGCGTTCTTTCTTTGTTATCTGTATGGTTGTGCCGTGACGGGGCGTGAAGGCGCCGCGCGTCTCGCTGTCCTGCACATATTCAAACGTGTTGAGGTCTGAGCTCTTTGCAAACTGGTAGTTGTGGTCGCGGTAGCAGTCGTACATGAGGCACCATCCGCCCTGTATAAGCGGGAATACGCACGAGCCTTCGACGTCGCTCTTGGTTACCTCGCAGAACCCCGGGCGCAGCTTCCATGTGTCGGGAGAGTGCAGGTCGGTGAAGGTGTATTTGCGTATGCCCTTGTGCTGGCCGGCCTTCTCGGTCTTGAAAAACAGGTGGTAGGTGCCGTTCTCGTCTTCAACGATGTCGGTGTCGATGGTGGCTTCCTTATAGTCGAACAGCACTTTGGGCGTGCCTTCCAGTCCGCTGAAGTCGGGAGTGGCGTAGCAATAGTAAACCTTGTCGTACGGTATCGACTTGTCGTCTGTAAGGAGCGAGAAGTAAACCATGTATTTTCCGGCAGACTTGTCATATATTGTCTGCGGGGCCCACACCCGGGTGACGTTGGCAAATTCGGTGCCCTTGAATCTTTCGGGGAAGTGTACGGTGTGGTGCTCCCAGTGAATCAAGTCGTTCGATTTCATCAGTACTATGCCGCGGTTGCTTGTCCAGCCCAACGAGCAGCGCATGTCGGTGGCAACCATGTAGAAAGTGCCGTTGTCGGCTCTCAGTATGTGCGGGTCGCGCACGCCCTTGCTCAGTGCTATCGTGTCGTTGCTGATGATGGGGCGTCTGCCGTTAAGCGGTGTATAGTTGAACCCGTCGTCACTGATGGCGAAGCATATTTGTTCCTGTTCGGGGGCGTTGCCTGTGAAGTATGCAAACAGATAACTTGTCATTTCTGCTTTTTTCTTTGCCAATGACATTGTCGCGGTGGCAGGAAAGCACAGAGTGGCGATAAGTGCTACTAATAGTTTTCTTGTCTTCATGTTGATATGATTTATTTCCTTGTTTTGGTTTATGTTGCTTGTTGTCAGTCGGTTGCGGACTTTTCGTGCCGTTGTCTGCCGACCGTTAGCCTTGGCCGGGCCATGCCTGTTTTGCCCTCTGACCCATGGTGTGAAGCCGCTGTTGCTGGGCCGGTTTGTCAAACGGCCCGTTTCGCAATGCGATACGTGCCGTTTGGCACCCCCGCCGTTCATGCCGTTTTGCATTGCCGTTCGGCCTGTTTTGCCCGTGGATGTGTGGGGTAGGGCATGAATAGTTGGCTGCATGTCGAGGCTTGCCGTTTGGCACGAATCTGTACATGCCTGCATGCTGCATTGCCGGGCGTCCGGATGGCGTGCGCCCCCCAAGCCATGCAGGGGCCGCCGCCGACTCTTATTTGCAAAAGTAACAAATTAACCGGAGATTTTGAAATAAATCTCTTTATTTTTCTTGCCTACGAGCTCTTTTCACCCTGTTGCTGCCCTTGCGGCAGGGCGGCCTGTGCCACACCCGCGGGGCGCGTTTTCCTTTCTGCTCATGCCGTTACAGCAAGCCGCGCGGTGGCTTTGTGTTGCTGGCTATGGCCCGGCTGTTTGTCGCCGGCTTTCTGCCTTTTTTCCTGATTGGGTTAGGGTAGACGGCAATGAACTGGTTCATACTTTTTGCTACTTCACTGCTTGGCTCAACCCACGATGCCACATCCATTGCAGGCATTGTGCACAACGAGTGGATACAGCGGGGCGGTAGGCGGCAATTCGCTCCTCTCGAACTTCTTGGCCGGTTTTGCCGGGGCGTTCATGAATTTTGCCACACTTACCGAAGTGCCTATAATTCAGGGATTTCTGGCCTCTGGCATGGGCGATGGCCCTGCATTGGCATTGCTCCTGGCCGGTCCGTCGTTGTCGTTGCCGAGCATGCTTGTCATCAATCAGGTGATGGGGTTGAGGAAAACGGCAGTGTATGTTGCATTGGTCATCGTGATGGCCACTCTTTCCGGCTGGATATTCGGTGCTTTGTCATGATGCCTATTGGTTGGGATGACATGAGGCAAGATTGGGGCTCTGCTGACTTGATGCCGCAAATTGCGGCATCAAGTCAGGCCATTGCCGCTAAGGCTGCCTTGCCATACATTAGCATGATATCATTACTCAGATTCACGTCTTTCCGTATTGCTATCTGCCGTTAAGCTGCCTACATATTCTTTGATAGTCATTCCATACTCCTTTTTGAAGCACCTCGATAAATATTTTGATGTGTTGAACCCCACCTTCAGCGATAGCTCGGTGATGGTCATGTTTGGGTTTTGCTTTATTATCCGGCACGCCTCCTTCAGGCGTATGTTGGTGATGAATCCCGAGACATTGTAACCGGTGATGGCCTTCAGCTTATTGTAAAGGGTGGATGAGCTGACGCACATGTCACTTGCAAAAGTCTCCCTGTCGTAATCAAAGTCGTTGATGTGGGCTTTAACGCACTCTGTGGCTTTCTGCACAAAGGCATATTCAGGGTTGCTGTAGTGCTGTTCGTTGGCAGTTGAATCCGTGTTTCGTGTCAGCTGTTCTTTTATTCTTATTCGGTTTGATATTATGTTGTCAACCCTCAGCAACAGCTCGTCAAGTTTGAATGGCTTTGTGATGTAGTCGTCGGCTCCCGTTTCAAATATCTTGTACCTGTCTTCTTCTCGTATCTTGGCAGTAAGCAATATGACTGGCAATTGCCTGAACTCGTTGCTTTTCTTTATCTCGCGTGTCAGTTCCATTCCGTCCATGACCGGCATCATAACGTCTGATATAACAACGTCAAGTTCCTTGCGGCAAATAGTGTTAAGCGCCTGCTTCCCGTTTTTTGCCGTATATGTCGTGTATTTTTTGCTTAATAGCCGTTGCATGAGCTCGAGTAGTTCCTCGTTGTCCTCAACAATTAGAATCTTGAACCTATGGTCGTCGTTAACACTGTGTGAGAATCCGCTTGTTCGATGTTGTGTGCTGTCTATTTCCGTTACGTACGGGCCTATCATGTCGTTGCTGTTCATCTCTTCCGTTTCTTCCTTTGCATACTGCTTCTTGTCTGTCGGTATCCTTACGGTGAAAACAGTTCCCTGTTCAACCACACTATGGCAGTCGATGCTGCCATGGTGCAGTTTGACGAGGTCGTGGGTTAACGACAGGCCTATGCCTGTGCCTGTTGTGTTTTTTCGCCTGTAGTCACCGTCGAGAAACCTGCTGTACAGGTTTTTCATCTTGTCTTTTGAAATGCCAGTGCCTTCGTCTTTCACTTCCAGTATGGCTGTGTTTTTTTCCATGGTGAGCGTCACCGTTACAAGGCCATTGTCTTTGTTGTATTTTATGGCGTTCGATACAAGATTATATATTATCTTGTCTATCTTGTCTATCTTGTCTGGGTCGAACCATACGTCTTTTTGGCTGAGGCCGTTGTTGTTGACAATTAGTTTCTGTCCGCGTGCGCTTGCCATTGGCCTGATGTTATCGCATTCTTGTTCTACAAAGCCGGCCAAGTCGCCTTTGCTCACCTTCAGTTTCAACTGTCCAGCCTGCGACTTCCTGACCTCCAATATCTGCCTCAGCAGTCGCGTGAGCCTGTTTATGTTGTTGTGTATCAGGCCATAGTCATTGCCGTACTGAGGGGCTTTTGCCTTTATTTCGTCGACAGCGGCCGAGATGACTGTTAGCGGTGTGAGCAGTTCGTGGGTAATGTTGGTAAACACCACCGACATCTGCAGTCTGTTTTTCGTTTTAAGGTGGTTCTTGTACCATTCGATGCAGGCAAACACCACTCCTGCCAATATAATAATGTATAGCGTGAAGGCCCACCACGACAGATACCACGGAGGCAATACCTTTACCTTGATTCCATATGGCAGTTGTTGCCAATGGCCGAAACTGTCAGATGCTTTCAGGTTGAATGTGTATGATCCCGGAGGCAGGTCTTTATACTGTGCGCTGTGTTGTGACGCATCGCCATAGTGCCACTCTTGGTCGTAGCCTTCGAGTTTGTATGCATATCTGTTTTGTTCCTGGTTGAAATATGTGAGCAGTGAAAATTCGATAGAGAACTTGCCAACTGTTGCCGGTATGGTCAACTTGCGTGTGAATACGGGCATGTCCGGCGATATTGTTTCCCTTAGTCTGGCCTCTACTTGCGCCAGTGGGGTGTTGTCGATTACTATGTCTGATATTATGAGCTTAGGCTGCCATTTGCCCTGATGGGTCATCAGGTTCTTTGGCGAAAACGCCATGATGCCGTTTCTGTTGCCAAATAGCAGCATCGAGTCGTGCTTGAAGCACATGTAAGGGCTGAATAGTCTGTGGCCAGCGCCGTCATTGTTGGCATATATGGCTACTTCAGGTTTCAGGTTTGAGTTGTCATTGCTGAATGACAGTTTTATCATGGCGCTGTTGTTTGTGAGCCATAGGCTACCTTTGTTGTCTTCGTTTATAGTCAGAATGCCGTCGTTGCCTATATGGTATTCCTTATTTTTAGGCTCAAACCTGTCTTCTTTTTCATTATATAAAAACAGGCCGCTGCTTTTGGATATTGCCCACAGGCGCCCGTGCGAGTCTTGCATGCACGTGGTTGCCTCGCCCACGGCAAACCTTCCGTTTCGTGGGTGATAGTGGGCGAAATGCAGCGTCTGGGGCTGTGTAGGGGTGCCGCTAATCCTTATGATGCCCTCGTTTTCTGTGGCTATCCATATATTTCCGCTGTTGTCTTCGGTTATGCCCCTTACGTCGCAGTTGGTGAAATCGTCATTGCCGTTTTTCATTTTGAGTATCAAGCCATCCCCTCCCGGGAGAGCAACGCTCACGGCCGAGCGTTGCCCAATCCAAATGTTGCCGTTTTTCTGTATGTATAGTGTATTTACATAGTCATCCTTGATGAAGTTGGGAGCGTTAAGGTGGTTTAGAACGCGAGCTCTGTCGTCTTTGCCATACACAATGACACCATAGCTTCGGCTTGCCATCCATATATCCCCCTGAGCAGTCTTGCAGATTGAAGATATGCCGGCCTTTACCACCTGCTTGAATATACCAGCCCCGTTAAGCCCGGGTATTTCACTGTCGTAGAGGGTCTTGCCCGTCGTGCGGTTGTGCAGTGCTATGCCATACGGATTGAGGCCGAGCCACAGTTTCTTTCCATCATCGGTGTATATTGTCTCGATGTGGCTTATGTTTCTGTGGCTTTGCCGTTCCAGTTTCCATGACTCATACATCGGTGGAGTGGTATGTATTTGTATTATTCCATCGTTCATGGTCCCGATGTAAATGTGACCGGAGCCGTCTGTCGCCATGCTGTTGCAGAACTTGTACTTATCTGTATTGGTGAACTTTGTGTCGCTTTTTTCGTTGAGCATACTTATGCCGTCGCGTCCGCAGGTATATATGGTACCGGTGGCCTTGTCTTCGAGCATGTCGTGGATTATGTTGAAATTGTCGGAGTCGTTGTTGAATCGTCGCACTCTTGGCGACGAAATGTTGTCAGGATGCTCAATCAGTTCTATGCCGTGCCCCCAAGTGCCAATCCACAAGCGCTGCTTGCTGTCTATGAGCAGTTTGTAGGCAGAGTTCATGTCGTTTGTCTGCGGATACTGCTCAAGCTTGCTGCTTCCTTTGCGCAATCTGAACAGGCCGTTTATCCATGTCCCAACGTATATTGTTCCGTTCTTGTCTTCGGCAATCGATTTGACGCTGTAGTTCCTTGCATAAGGGTAGTCGTGGAATTTGCCGTCAGTCTTGTCGTAGCGTGTAAGGCCGCCGTCTGTGCCAATCCACACGGTTCCATTGCTTGAGGTGAAGAGGGTGTAGATGATGCGCTGAGTGTTTTTAGGCAAATGTAATGTCTTGAATGTGCCTTTTCGTTTGTTCATGATGGCCAGCCCGTCGCGCGTACCTATCCATATATTGTTGTCGTGGTCTTCTGTGAGCGACATTATATAGTTGTTAGGCAATATACCGGGCGAATAAGCGTCTGACTTGTATGTGCGGAAACTGTAGCCGTCGTAAGACAGCAGGCCCGAACATGAACCTATCCACATGATGCCATCGTTGTCGAGGAACACACATCCTGCTTCGTCGGTGTCGAATGCAGATATTTGGATTGGTGTTGTTATCTGATATTTCTCACCATGCGCAATGGTTGTGACGCTGAGAAATATCGACATAATTATTGGTAATATTGACGAATTGCTCATTTTGACTGATATATATAAATGCAAAGATACTATAATTTAGCCCAATGCGAAACATTTGAGTCATTTATTTTGCAGAATGTACCTGCTTGATACAAAAGACATAGTGCTATCATGTTTGTGGGGTAAGGTAGAAAGTTTGCTGCATTCTCTGTTGATTGGTGGTGGTTGCATGTATATGGGATGAGGGAAGCCGTGCCATTGTAATTTGTATGCTGTTTTAGTTGAAAACAAAGGCCATGGTGCCCCAATTAACTATTTCATCCCTCCAATTAATGATAAGTTTCCCTCATGTGGCGTCTATCATGGTAATTTTGCGCAGCTAAAAACGAAAGCGTTGGCTATTGGGACAAACTTCAGGGCACTGACGATGCCCCATGATGTCAATGCGCTATAAAACCAAATTCAATCTGACTGATATTATTAAGATTAAACCTCGAAACAATGAGCATTAAGTCTGTTGTTATTGTATGCTTGGTGGCCATGATTCCATTTGCCGTGTCCGGCCAGACAATAAAACCGGGCCGGATATGGAAAGATAACCGTGGCATTCATATCAATGCCCATGGCGGTTGTGTTATAAGTCATGGCGGTAAATATTATTGGTATGGGGAGCACAAGTCGGACGACACATCATCTGCGATGGTTGGTGTGACGTGTTATTCGTCGGAGAATCTTGTAGACTGGACTTATGAAGGCGTGGCACTCCCCGTGTCTGATGAGGCCGGGCACGATATCGAGCGTGGGTGTATTCTTGAGCGCCCCAAGGTGGTTTACAACGAAGCCACCCGTCGTTTCGTCATGTGGTTCCATCTGGAATTGAAAGGCCGCGGTTATGCTGATGCTCGTTATGGAGTAGCCGTGAGCGACTCTCCTGTTGGGCCGTTTCGTTTCATTCGTTCCGGTAGGGTAAATCCAGGCTTGTGGCCTATGGATATGTCACAGGCAGACCGAGACGTGGCAGACGCGCTTGATTTGGGTAAGTATACAGAGTGGTGGACACCCGCTTGGCGCGATGCCATAGTCAAAGGCCTTTTCGTTAAGCGTGACATGCGGGCCCACGATGGGTTGCCGGCTGGGCAGATGGCCCGCGACATGACAATATATGTGGACAGTGATGGTCGGGCATACCATATTTATTCCTCAGAAGATAACCTGACAATTCAAGTGGCTGAGCTTACAGATGATTATACGGCCCACACCGGAAAATATGTACGTGTGGCTCCGGGGGATATGAATGAGGCACCTGCCATATTTAAAAAGGATGGCAAGTATTGGATGATAACGTCGGGCTGTACAGGTTGGAATCCTAATGAAGCCCGTATGTTTTCGGCAGACAACATTTGGGGGCCATGGTTGCAACACCCTAATCCCTGCGTGGGGCCCAAAGCCGAAAAAACTTTTGGTGGTCAAGGCACCTATGTATTGCATGTTGGCAACTCGTATATTTTCATGGCTGATGTGTGGCGACCGGAGTACCCAAGCGACGCACGGTATATTTGGTTGCCTATTGAGTTTGACAAGGGCAGCCCTGTGATTCGTTGGAAGACAGAATGGGCGCCTGGCAATATGTGAGTAAGGGGGATATGTTGTTGTGGCATGATACATGAACAGCCTCTGACTTGATGCTTGGAAATATCGATGACTTTTCGCTAAAACTGGATGGTTATGGCGGAATTAACGATAATGCCCCCTTAAATAATGATAATTTTCCCTTGTAGGGCCTTTACTTGATAATTTTGCAAAGACAATATAAAATATAAAATCAAATATGTATTACGTGGCGATAACCATTCTGCGGATTCAACCTTGGCACAGTCATTAAAGACAAAGGCCTGGCATTTGGATTTTGCAGAGCATATATATAATAATGTGTACTACTGCATCATGCTTTAGCTTGGCAGCACATTGCCTGTTGCATTGGCAAGCGGTCAGGTTTGGTGTGAATGTCACAGCCGATTGAACGGCTGTAGATGGCGCGGTACGTGATGTGACCAACTAACTTCAGAACACTAACAATATTTCATAATAACTAAAATCATGACTATGTTTATTGGAAAAAATTTACTTTTAGCGTCTTCACTTGTGTTGGCGGCAGTCGGCGCAAGTGCGGAGATTGTTGACGGCGTTCGTCAGCTGCCTTCGTATCCGCAGGTGACAAAGACATCACTGCAGTTCGACAAGTCGCTCTTGCTTTTCAACAAAGCCTCAGGCTTTTTCTGTGGAGCAAACGATTGGAAAACGCGTGCCAGTGTCTCTGAACAGGGATATCGTGTTTTCGTAAGCAAGCATCTCGATTCAAAGGGAGCTTGGGACGGCAAGACAGTCATACTCAAGGACTCCGTCGAGAAAAACAATAGCGGTGCTTTGGTCAACAAGATTCTTATGGTCTGGGCTGCCGAAGACGGTGCATCATGGGTGGACTGGAAGAACCAGGCTGACACATTGTGGACAATAGCCCCTGCCGGTGACTATTATCGCATATCTGTTAGCAATGAAAATCCTGTATGCAATACTGCAGGAACTTTTTATGGTACTCAGAAAGGCAATGTTGAGGAGACGAGGTTGTTCTGGAACCTGCCATTGGACAAAGTAAACGCAGATTGGTATTTCGTAGACCCGGCAGTGTTTGCCAAGGAGAAAGAAAGCTTTGACGCTGCGATAGCTGAATACAAGAAGGCATTGGAAATATTCAAGGTTGCCGAAGGACTTAAGGTTCTTCTTGATGAAGCCGAGGCAAGCCACGTGGATGTGGCAGCTCAAAAGGCTGTCTACCTGAATGAAAAGGCCACAAAAGAAGAGATAGAGGCTGCTATACAGGCAGTTAAGACGGCTCTGGCTGCAGTGGAAGAGGGTAAGGTTACTGCCGACAATCCCGTAGACAAGACGTCGCTTATCACCAACCCCAGCTACGACAAGAACAACAATGACGGTTGGAGTGGCGACAAGCCAGCATTCCAGTCACATACCGATGCAGAGTTCTACCAGAAGAAATTCAATGTATACCAAAAGATAACTTCTGCGCCCAAGGGAGTGTATGCTCTAAATCTCCAGGCTTTCTATCGTTCAGGTTCCTCTAATGTGGCTTATGAGAACTATAAGTCGATGACTGGTTACGATGCCAAACTTTATGCCGTAAATGGTGCGGATACTGTGGTTGCCAATATCGTAAACCCGTTCTCTGAGGCACTTACTGAGGCTAAGGGAATGAATGAGAGCTCTGTTGAAGACGGTGGAGTGACTTATTACATACCGAACAACATGGAGACAGCAGAGGCATATTTCAAGGATGGCCTGTATAATAACACTGTGTTCTTTGCGACAGAAGATGGTTCGATGACCATCGGTATGTTTAAGAATAATTCCGACCAGCCCTCTGGCAACTGGGTGTTGTTTGACAACTGGGGCCTGAAGTATTATGGTAGCGGTGCTGATGCTTATACGTTGTGGCTCGAAGACGTGAAGAAGTCGGCAAAGGATTATTCTCAACTTCCCGACGGCATGCTCATTACCGATGGCATGGTAAGCAACTATACAAATGTGATTAGGAGCTTCGTAAAGGCATCGAACAAAGCAGAGGTATTGGACGCCATTGCCAAAATCAACGGTGAGTCGGCTAAGATTGAAGCAAATCTTGCTGCATGGAAAGAATATCAGGAGGCTTTGGTAAAAGGTAAGAAAATTGCAAACGACGAGTCGATTGTTGGACAAGATAAGAGCGACCTTGCCGATTACATCGACCTTGAAAGCGAGGACATAATCTCAGGTCTTTCTCTTACTACAGATGAAGTGAAGGCAGAGACCGCCAAAGTGCTCGCAATGATAGATGCAGCTATAAAGAATGGCATCACTCCCGGTACCGATGTTACAGACAAGTATCTTGTGAACGCAGACTTCGAAGTGAAGGACAAGGGTTGGACTGTGAAGAAAGCAAATGGCGGCAATGTTGCTTATGGTGGCACAACGACCAATAAGTGTTTCGAGGCATGGAACAATTCTAATTTCGATGTTTACCAGGAAGTTAACAGCGCTCCTGTTGGTGTCTACGAAATATCTGTACAGGGTTTCTATCGTTACATGAGAGGTGCCAATGCCTATAATGCATATCAGGAAGGAACAGCCCCCAACGACGTAGTAAACATATATGTAAATAATCGGAATGCGCATTTCAAGAGCGTGTTTGACGAAAAGGTAGAGAATGGCCAGATGTATAGCGTTACTGATGACAATCCTCCTTTTGTTGATCCTGAAGAGGCTTACTGGTATCCCAACGACATGGCCAACTCAAGTATTGCTTTTGCCAATGGCCTGTATAAGGCTACATCTTTCGGTGTTGTTGCCAAGGCTGGCGACGTGCTCCGCATAGGTGTGAAAGGTGCGACAAACCAGCAGGGAGACAGCTGGGCCATCTGGGATGATTTCAAGATGGTGTTCAGGGGCACTGATGCAGAAGTGGTGAAGCCGCTTCTGACAGATGTCATTGCCGACCTCAAGAAGACTATCGATGAAGGCAAGACAGTAGGCAAGTCTGTTCTTGAGAATGCCAACACTGTTCTTGCAGGTTCCGAAGAGGCCGTTAATGGCTCAGACGGTAAGGCTATGTTCCAGGCTTTGTGCGATGCATTGGCAGCAAACGAGTCTATGGCCACTTCTGCTGATTTGTTTGCAAAGCTAAGTCTTAAGGCTGAAGAGCTCAATGCAGCTTATCTCTCTTCAGAGGCAGCAGAAGCAACGAAGTCGGAAGCTGCAGCGCTGTTTATCGAAATCACCGATGGTATTTCTGCCGGAACGATTGAAGACGGCGATGTTGCCGGATATATGGAGAAAATAGAGGGCATGATAATCAAGTTGGCGATACCAGCCGAGGCAGCTAATGCTTCAGACGACAATCCTGTCGACATGACGCAGCTTATCAAGACCCCGACATTTGACGATGGCCTTGGAGCAAATTCAGTTGCAGGTTGGGAAGGAACAGAAGGCTATAACTTTGGCAATGATGACACACAGAAGGCTGCGCTTGCCATCGAGTTCTATTCAAAGACGTTTGACATCAACCAGACAATAAAGGGCTTGCCTAACGGTACTTACAAGGTGGCAGTGTCGGCACTCTACCGTTTTGGAAGCATAGCTGACGATTATGCTGCCTACAAGGCCGATCCGTCAGTAGCTGGCAACGCGTTTGTTTATGCAGTGACAGGAGGCGACTCGATAAAGGCACCTGTTTGCCTGCTTGCATCCGGGGCAAATGAAGACCTGGGTATTGCAGGAACAAGCAATATCAGTGGTACTGATTTGTATGTTCCTAACAGCATGGTTTCTGCTGTGGCTTATTTCACAGACCTCAAGGCTTATGCAAATGAAATAATTGTGAAGGTGACAGACGGAACTCTCAAGATAGGTCTGAAAAAGCCGGTTAAGCTTGAGAACGACTGGGTTATCATGGACAACTGGACTCTGACATACTATGGCGAGAACAGTACCAAGGAGCCTACAGACGGAATAGACAACGTTAATGCTGCTGAGGCCGCCAAGGTTGAAATATTCAACATTAACGGCATCAAGGTGAACCGTTTGGCTAAGGGTGTTAACATAATAAAGACAACATCTGCTGACGGACGTATCACAGTAAAGAAAGTATATGTAAGATAAGGCACACTTTAGCCGAAATCCGATGATTGATGTGGGAGGCAGATATGCCTGTCTGCCTCCCATTTTCTAACTAACATTAATATATAACAACGCAAACCTAAAATGAAAAGATTTCTAACTCTGGGAGTACTCTGTGCAATTGCCATCCATTCATTAGCACAAGTTTGTATGACCATAGATGCAACGCGGCGTGGGCCGCATATCGGGCCTTACCATAATGGATTATTCTTTGAAGAGATAAATCATGCTGGTGATGGTGGGCTTTATGCCGAATTGATAAGCAATCGTTCGTTCGAAGACGGTATGGCAAACTGGTCTCCGTATAATGGCGCTTCAATACGGCTTAAAACAAAAGGCTTGCTTAATGATTCTCAGCGCAACGCGTTGTCGATTACTGTTTTAGGGGCGTCGAAATCAAATATCAAGGGAGTTGCCAACAGCGGATTCTGGGGCATGAACATCGTTAAAGATTCAACTTACAACCTTTCATTGTGGGTGAAAGGCGATGTTGCATTTTCTGGCAAGCTGATTGCGCAGCTACGTTCAAATGACGGAAAGACAATTTTAGGTACTGGTGTATTGCAGGGAACTGTCAGCAACACGTCTTGGTCGAAGCTTAATGTTGCCATCACACCAACAAAATCAGATGAAAGAGGACAGCTACTGTTGCTTACGGGCACCAATGGCCGTCTTGACATTGATGTGGTGTCAATGTTTCCATATACATGGAATAATCGTCCCAACGGCCTGCGTAGCGATTTGGCACAGTTGCTGGCTGACATGCATCCTTCATTTTTGCGCTTTCCCGGAGGTTGTTATGTAGAAGGAGAGGGTAGCTATGGCAACGCTTTCCAATGGAAAAAGACAATCGGCCCTATTGAAGCCCGCCCCGGCCATTATAATAAAAACTGGGGATATTGGTCGTCTGATGGCCTGGGGTTTGATGAATACTTGCAGTTATGCGAAGATTTAGGAGCAGCCCCAATGTTTGTTGTAAACATCGGCTTGGGGCATGGATTCTCATTGTCACACGATTCTACAATGGTTCTTGTCCAGGATGTACTCGATGCTATAGAGTATGCCAACGGAGACGCTACCACTTATTGGGGAGCGAAGCGGATTGCCAACGGTCATTCCGAACCTTATGGCTTGAAGTTTGTAGAGATAGGCAATGAGAATTATTCGCCGGGCGAGAAATCGGAGTATGCAGAAAGGTATATTCTGTTTTATGAGGCTATCAAGGCAAAATACCTGGATATCGTGACCATAGGCAATGTAGAGGCATGGGGCACTGACAATCCATCATGGGGCAACAGTCATCCTGTGGAAATTGTTGACGAGCATTATTACCGCCATTTCCAATGGATGCGCAACAATTATGGCAAGTATGACAACTACCCAAGATTCCCGATTGTGTACAATGGTGAATACGCAGCGAACGGAGGTGGGTATGGTAAGTATGGCAACATGAACAGTGCGCTTGGCGAGGCAATATACATGTTGGGTATGGAACGCAACAGCGACGTGTGCCAGATGGCGTCTTTCGCACCGATATTTACTCACGAGAAAGATCCGCGTTGGCCATACGACATGATTCATTTCAATGCTTCGGACTATTTTGTAACACCGTCGTATTATGTCCAAAAAATGATGAATTTGAATCTTGGCCAACAGAACCTCTTGTGGACTGAGACGGGTAATGCTTTGGCTCAAGCCAGTGGTGATGTTAAGGTAGGAATTGGTTCATGGGGTACACAGGTAGCGTTTGATGATATATCCGTAAATGGTTCTGATGGTAGTCTGATGTTCTCAGACCATTTTGATGGTGGTCTCGGGGCTTGGATTGTGAACGATGGCAATTGGAATGTTTCCGATGGCACTTTTGTTCAATCTTCATCTTCAGAGAATTGCACAGCCGTGATGGACAAGTCTCTGCATGGCAATTATATATATAAGGTGCGTGCAATGAAGACCGGTGGCAACGAAGGTTTCCTAATCTTGTTTAATTTCAAGGATAGTAAAAACTATGCATGGTGGAACATCGGCGGTTGGAACAACCGGAAGCATGGGGTAGAGATATGTGTTAATGGCACTAAATCGACCGTAGTAGAAAGACAAGGAAGGATAGAGAACAACAAATGGTATGATATTGAAGTCCGTGTTAATGGTGCCGATGTTACCTGTTTGTTAGATAATGAAGTGATTCATACGTTTACCCTTAATACAGAGCGTGCCTTATATCAGAGTGTGCAAATCGATGAAGGCAATGGTGAGCTTATACTAAAGGTTGTCAACCCGCATGGCGAAAGTCAGCGGCTCAATGTCAATGTGCAAAACATGAAGATATCAAGCGGAACCGTAGAGAGGCTCTCGGCTGATTCCGGGACAGATGAGAATACGATGGAGCGCCCTGATGTGATTGTTCCCACGAAAGAGCCTGTGGCCGTTGACAACGGTGAAAATGTGGCATTAGACATTCCACCATATTCGCTGAATGTATTCCGTCTGGGTGCAGAGTCCATAAGCAAAGAAATCCGAGTGTCGTATCCGGAGTATGAAAGAGAGGACAGGGGTATGGGGGCGTATCTTTTTGTCCATATGAACAGAAATGGAGAATACACGAGCTATGCATTGAGTAAATACGGAAACAACTGGCAAGATATGCTTGGTGGGGCAGAGGTCTTTGACACTAAGGCCAATACAGTTACCGGAGGAATGCGCGATGCATACATAACACGCATGCATGACGGTAATTTCATGTTGGCCGGTACAGACATGACGTCACGACTGGGATGGACGAGCAACCATATCATGGTACTTATGCTTTCGCCCGACCTCGTGCACTGGACGAAAAATGTAAAGATAGACCTTGAGTCGGAAGACAACCTAAAGGCTCTTGGCGGCATTACCGCGGATGAGATGACAGCCGCTTGGGCTCCGCAAGTGATATACGACAGGGAGAGTGGAAATTATGTCATGTATTATAGCGTTGGCTTTCCAGACCGACATCGTATATATTATAGCATCATTGACAAAGATTTGAATGTACTTAGTCGCCCGGCGTTGTTGTTTGATCCAGGCTACGATGTCATAGATGCAGATATTGTATGGAATGATGTAGACAAACACTATGTGATGCTTTATAAATGCGAGAAGACATCAGGGTTTGACAGGGCAACAGCCAAACATCTTGTCCCTGCCGCCAACGAGACATCCGGAGTTTGCCAGTGGACTATTACACCTGATTTCCATTATGGTGAAAACAATCAGGCCATAGAGGCTCCGACCCAATGGCGCCAAATCGGTTCAGACAAGTGGATGTTGGCTTATATTAATTATTCCGGCAATGGATACGGATATAAGATTTGCGGCATGGACGAGCATGGATTGAATGTCGGGGCACCGGCAATGATTAATGGCAGTGTGGCCGCCCAGCACGGAAGCATACTGAAGATATCATCAGAAGAGTATGATTATCTAAAGTTATGGGAAAGGGTAAAGACGCTATTGCCTGACGCAGAGTCATATTATAAAGCTTGTAAGCACGACGCTATTGCCGATGCAATATTGAAAGCTCAAAATGCGCTAAGTAACTCAACAACGTTTGATGAGAACGTTAAGGAGATGAATGCAGCATACGATGCACTAGTAAAATGCAAGGATATATACATGGAATATATCAAGAATATGGGTGAGGCAGGTAAGGCTGTGGATATGACGGCCTTGCTTGTCAACCCTGACTTCAGGGACGGTGCGAAAGGCTGGAATGTTTCAACCAATTTTACCCAGGCCAATGGGGCTGTTGCTGAATATTGGAATACATCATTCGATTTTTCACAGACCATAGAGAACATGCCTAAGGGGGAATATGAAGTAAGTGTGCAGAGCTTTTATCGTAACGGTTCTGTTTCGGATGCGGTATCTGCACACGTTAACGGTACCGAAAAGTCCTGCGCTGTGTTATACGCAAATGACAGCGAGGAACCAATTATGAGCATATACGATGAAAGTGTAACCCAGTATGGGTTATCACCTTATACTTATCCTGACAATGTAACAACGGCAAATGAAGCCTTCAATAAATTCGGTTTGTATACAAATGCATTGCGGCTGTCACACAACACCACTGGGCCGATAACAATAGGTATAAGGAAGATGGAACATGTTGCATCTGATTGGTGCTGCTTTGATAACTTCACCCTGAAGTATCTCGGCGAGCCTTCATCCGTGAATGGCAATATAAAAGCTAATGTGCAAAAGCATAAGCTATATACTTTGGACGGATGCGAAGTGCAAAACAAGGGCATGCATGGGAAAGTATACATCAAGGATGGACAAAAAATAATAGAATAACTAAAAACATAAAAGCATGAATTGCAAACAAATCAGGCACGGTGCCTTCGGCCCTATGATTGCCATAGGGCTAATGTTGGGAACCGCAACATTATTCCAGTCATGTGAGGATGATTTGCTCACAGGACAGCCGTCGTGGTTGGGCAACTCTATTTATGACGAGTTGGACTCTGATGGCAATTATAAAACGGTGTTAAGGCTTATTGATGACTTGGGGTTTCATGATAAGATGAGCCGTACAGGCTCTGTGACAATATTTGTTGCAGATGACGCTGCTTTTGACCAATGGTTTCAGACAAACAAATTGGGCGTGAGGTCGTACGAGCAATTGTCGACCGCACAAAAGAAACAGCTCCTCAATAAGTCGATGATAAACAATGCCTATCTCATTGAGTTAATGTCTAATGTAAGTGCCGACCCACCAGAGGCAGGAAAGGCAATGAGGCGTCCTAATTCTTCGAGTGTCTTTGATTCGATTTACGTGATGAGGCACGAAGACATGAATGGGGATATGCCGGCCTGGGCATGGTATAAGCAAAACAAAAAGGATATCATACTGTTTAAGGACGGTAGGATAATGAACAATGGCTCGGTGGCTGGATTGTCGCAGCCGATGATTCACCTATTGCCTGCGTTCATGCGTAAGCAGGCGTTTACTGATGAAGATGTGCGTATCTTGACAAATGGCAAGGCCACGTCGGTCAACGATGCCTTTGTTGAAGGCCGAAAGGTGGTTGAGCGTGACATAACTTGCAAGAATGGTTATATACATAAGGTGGACGGAGTCATTGAGGGTTACGACAACATGGCAGAAATATTGAGGCAGCATCCGAACATGTCATTGTGGTCGCATCTCATTGACCGTTTCAGTGCACCGTATTATGACAAGTATAAGACAGAAGAGTATAATCGTCTATACGGGCGTGATGTCGACTCCGTGTTCACCCTGCGTTATTTTGCCGATTCCAGAAAAGATGGGCTTGCCGTGACTGCATATCCGTTGACATCTGGAAATCCTGTAGAGGAGAAAGTGCCGGCTACTCTTACATTTGATCCGGGCTGGAATCAATATATGTATGAGAACACCAGTGGTTATGACCTTCACTATGACGCAGGGGCAATGCTGGTGCCGAGCAACGAGGCTTTGCTGAAGTGGTGGAATGCCGATGGTAAAGTGTTGAAAGACAAGTATGGATCTTGGGATAATATACCTGAATTGGTGTTGTCAAAGTTGCTCAGGGTAAATATGCTCGGAACCTTTACCGATGCCATACCTTCAAAATTCTCATCCATTGTCAACGACGCCAAGGTGTCAATGGGGGTCAAGGTCTCTGATGTGGACAGTTGTTTCATTGGTTGCAATGGCGTTGTTTACCAGACTAATCGTGTGTTCAGTCCGATGGAATACTCAAGTGTTTCGTTCCCGGCCCTTATTCATCAGGATCTCATGAGTGTAATATATTGGGCTATCGACGAACTGGAGTTCACCCCATATCTAAATTCAATGGACTCATATTACAGTCTGATGTTGCCAACAAACACGTCGATGCTTACCTATGTAGACCCATGTACATACGGCGATACCCGACAGACGCTTCTCGAGTTCTATTATGACTTAAGAGAGAAAAAAGTAAAGGCACATCGCTATTTATGTACCATTGGCGATGATGGAGAAATTGTTATTGGCCAGAAAATAGTTGAGAACGTTCCGGAAGCACAGGTGAAGAATCGTCTTAAGGATATAGTTAACCAGATGATTGTAGTAGGCAACATAGAAAACGGATATAGCTATTATAAGTCAAAGAATGGCACCATGGTAAAGGTTGCCGATGCTGGGAAACCCGGGCAGATGACCGTATCGGGTGGCTGGCAGTTGGAGCATGGCTTAAGTGTCAGGGTAGATTCCATTTATGATATGTCAACTACCGGCAATGGCAAGTCGTATAGCATTTCCAGCCAAGTGCCCATGCCTGCATCCAAATCTGTTTATCAGACACTTCTTGAACATGAAGAGTATTCGGAGTTCTTGAAGTTGCTGGTAGGATCACAGTATCTGGACAAGGACGATATAATACTTGCAAGCAGCGTCAAGCTGGGTGACAACAAATACAGTTGCCTGAATCCCAATAGCAACAGTAACATAAGTTTGTTCGGAACATACAACTATACTGTTTATGTTCCAACGAATGAGTCAATACTCAAGCTGGTTAATGACGGGGTTCTGCCCACGTGGGATGATTACGACGAACAGTTCTTGCTGTCGGAGAATGCGCCTTCGCAAGAAGAACGCGATGCAGCCAAGGCGGCATGCACAATGATTAAGAACAGGATACTTGATTTCGTTAAATACCATATCCAGGATAATGGTGTCGCAGTGAACGGAGCGCCTGAAACAGGCGAGAATGGTGTTGCCATATTCAAAAACAACTACGAGACGATGGTGCTTAACGCGGAGACGAACCGTTACTACCCGGTTGCGGTTGACGTTTCAAACAAAGGGCTGAATATAACCGACTTGACAGGAAATGTCCGCAAAGTTGTTAAAAACACAGGCCTTTATAATAATATCTGCCGCGAGTATTGGGTGTCAGGTTCTGGCTACAACAAACTTCTGTATACTTCGGCCGATGCCGTGGTTCATCAGATAGACGGACCATTGTTCTATAGCAATAGCCAGAAGACATTGTGGAAGAATGAAATATCGAATGCAAAATTAAGGAGGAGATAATTTTATGGAATACTATAATTGTAAAATGCAGGCACGAGAGATGCGTCGCACAACCAATAGCTTGCTTCGGGTCATATTCTCGATGCTTCTTATTGTGTTAAGCTCTCCGGCTTTCTCGCAAACAACAACTGTTCATGGAACATTGTCCGACGAAATGGGGCCGTTGATGGGTGCAACCGTTTGCGAAATTGATGTGAACGGGCGTATCATTAATTCAGCAATCACCGACTTGAATGGTAATTTCACAATGTCAGTGAAGAGCGACAAGAACAAGATACGTTTCAGCTATGTAGGTCTCAAACCGCAGACAATGCCTATCAACCGTACTGTTTATAATGTGAAACTTGGCAATGCCACACAATTGAAAGAAGTTACTGTAACCTCCAAGAAAAGAGTTGGTGGCAATAACCTTGCTGTGCCCGAGCGAGAGATTTCATACGCCAGCCAGAGCATCAACATGAAAGAGTTTGAAGGTTTGTCGTTCACTTCTGTTGACGAGGCTCTGCAAGGGCGTATTGCCGGTCTCGACATCGTGGGCAATTCCGGTGACCTTGGTGCGGGCTCTACAATACGTTTGCGTGGCGCTTCGTCTCTGTCGTCTCTGACAGACTCAAACCCTCTTATCGTTATCGACGGCAACATTCGCAGCGTCGATTTGACCGGCTACGACCTGGCTTCGGCAAGCAATGAAACATTTTCTGAATTGCTGAACATAAATCCTGAAGACATCTCAGACATCAAGGTGTTGAAAGACGCTGCAGCCACAGCCGTTTACGGTAGCCAAGGTGGCAATGGTGTAATTGAGATAACTACCAAGCGTGGCGCCATGGGGGCTCCAAGGGTGTCTTATTCTTTCAAACTTACCGCAACACAGCAGCCCAAGGGTTATGAGTTGCTCAGTGGCGATGACTATACTATGATGCTCAAAGAAAGCTATTTCAATCCGACCCAGGATGATAACAGAAGCCAGAGCATCAGGGAAATCAACTACGACCCAACCTTTTCGGAGTACGAGCAATATAACAATAATACCGATTGGCGCGATGCCGTAACCCAAATCGGGTGGCGTCAGAACCATTATATATCGATAACCGGAGGAGGTGAAAAAGCGCGATTCCGTATTGGTGGCGGCTATGATACAGAGAAAGGAGCTGTCATCAAGCAAGGCCTTGACAGGTTCTCTACCCGTGTCGCCTTGGACTATTATGTCAGCGAGCGCATAACCGTTTCAACTAACTTTGCGCTTACTTACACGAAGACAAAATTCAACAGCGATGGGCTTTTGGCTATTGCAATGAAGAAGATGCCCAACATGAGCATTTACGAGCAAGACCCGGTGACTGGTGAAGACACTGACCGTTTTTACGAAATGTTGCAATCTGCGTCAAGTGTGTTCGACAAGAATCAAAAGGACTTGGTAAACCCGGTGGCAAGTGCCTACTTGGCCAAGAAGACGAGGAGTACATACGACCTTGTGCCCGAACTGGTGATAAACTATCGCCTTCTTGGTACGGATGATCAGCACACACGTCTCGATTGGCGTGGTAGTGTGTTGATGAGTGTATATAATCAATACGACGATTCATTTTATCCAGCAGAACTCAAAACCGTATCGTGGGACAATGGTGTCAATACAGCTTCTTCGTCAAGCTTGAAGAGCGTGAATTTTAATACGAAGCAGACACTCACGTTTACTCCGCATTTCAACAATATGGATCACTCTCTCATCATGATGGGGCGGTTTGAGTTGAATTCGGGCACAAATAGCTCTCAGTCTAACGGAGCCAAGCTACTTCCTTCTGGTGGCATCGAAAGCCCTGATGCCGGCGGAGTGAATACGGGTCTGGCATCATCATATTCACAGTCGCGCACCATGTATTTCACTTTGTCTGCGCATTATGCATACAAAGGCAAGTATATGGCAGATTTCTCTATGCGTGCCGATGGCACCACGAAGTTTGGCCCCAACAAGCGTTGGGGGTATTTCCCGGCATTGTCGCTGCGGTGGAATATATCTGACGAAGAGTTTATGAAGCCTGCACGCAAATGGCTTTCAATGCTTTCGTTGCGTCCGAGCTGGGGACGTGTGGGAACGGCACCGAGGATTGACTACCTGTATACAAGTAAATATGCTTCGGGAAACAAATACATCGACATGCAGACTATGTACCCTTTAAACATACGCCTTACCGATTTGCGTTGGCAGGAAACGTCAAGTTACAACTTGGGTGTTGATATTGGTTTGTGGGATGACAAGTTGACCATGGCCATCGAGACATACCGTTCCACCACATCAGACATCCTTCTTGAGAATTATCGCATACCGTCTAACAGCGGTTTCGTGACAGTGCCTTACCACAATAGTGGCAAGATGCGCAATGTCGGTTGGGAGTTCCACGTAAACACCAACAGGCTGATAAAATTCGGAAAGGCTATAATGGACGTAAATGCCAACTTTGGCAACAACCGCAACGAGATACTTGAAATGGACGAATATGTGCTCAAGTCGCTCAATTCAACTTTTGCCTATAAGAATGGTGAGTGGTTGCGTCGCGTTCAGCTGTTCAATCCCCAGGGAGCCATTTATGGCTTCAGGTACAAGGGTGTCTACCAATATAATTATGAGACATTCAAGGATCTCGATGAAGAGCAGCGTGCTGCCTTCCTGGCTTCCGGTAAGACAGCTCCTGTAGCCTTCAATTCAAAAGGCCAGGTTATTGTTGACTCTGAAGGCAACCCATTGCGCATGCGCTACAACTATAATAATGATGGCACGGGCAAGAATTACCCATTCACCGGTGGAGATGCAATATATGAAGACATAAACCATGACGGTAATATCGATGCTCTCGACATTGTGTACCTTGGAAGCTCATTGCCCAAGCTTGTCGGAGGGTTTGGCTTTACCTTGACATACAACAAATGGCGCTTTACAGCCCAGTTTGCTTACCGTGTAGGTAATATGATATTGAATATGGCCCGACTTCATGCTGAGTCTATGACTGGAAATGACAATCAGAGCCAGGCAGTGAACTACAGATGGCGCAAGGAAGGCGATGTGACGTCGATACCGAGGGCAATGTTTGGTGAGACTTCCAACTACAACACTTTGGTCAGCGACCGGTTTGTTGAGTCGGGATCTTATTTGCGCGCCAGTTATTTCCAGCTTTCCTATGCGTTGGAAAAGAAACAGCTGAAAGCTCTGGGATTAAACCGTATATCATTGTATGCCAGCGCAAACAATCCTTTTGTAATCACAAAGTACACTGGCGTCGACCCTGACATAAGCGCTTGGGGATATGACCCGGCTATAGATAACGCACAAACGCCACGTACGCGTTCATATACATTAGGTGTAACTGTTGATTTTTAAATGAAAGATGTTATGAGAATAAAAAATATAATTTGGGGCGTATTCGCTGCTGGCGTTATGTCATCAGGACTTTCGTCTTGTGGCGACTTTCTGGAACTCGAGCCCCAGAACGAAATAATATTAGAGAAGTTCTGGAATGAGAAGGCCGACGTTGACGGTATCATCGCTGGCTGTTATTCTGGCATGCAGTCAAACAACCTGATGCTCCGCATGATGATATGGGGAGAGTTCAGGAGCGACAACATATCCAGAGGGCAGAACCTGGACAAGGATTTGAACATAGAGAATGTCCTCAAGGAAAACATCCTTGCAACAAACTTCTATACAACATGGGACGGCTTTTATAGTATCATCAATAGGTGCAACACGGTGATAAAATATGCTCCGGGCGTTGCAAAGAAAGACCCGAACTTTAGCGACAGTGAGCTAAAGGCCGACATTGCAGAAGTTACGGCATTGCGCGCGCTTTGCTATTTTTATTTGATACGCACGTTCCGTGACGTGCCGTATTCAACCGAGGCGTTTATAGATGATAACCAGAAGATGGATTTGCCTGCCACTAAGTTTGATGTTGTGCTCGACACCCTCATTGGCGACCTTGAGAGAGTAAAAGACGACGCTGTCGAGAAATACCCGGAGGCAAGTTCGGCGCAACGCCTCTATCAGACAGGGCGCATTACCAAGATGGCCATCTATGCTATGTTGTGCGAGATGTATTTATGGAAGAAAGACTATAACAACTGCATACGTTACGCTGATCTTGTCATCGACAGGATGAAGAAGCAGGCTAAAGAAGCCAATGGCGGCATGGTCAATGATGACTATGCAAAAACCAACGGCTACCCTCTGATTCCCACCGACTATAACAGCTCAATGTCTACTTACGGATATGCCTATAACCAGATATTCGGTACAGGCAATAGTTCCGAAAGTATCTTTGAGCTGACCTTCATGCCAGATGACAACATGCCATCTAACGGAGCCGTTAGTCTTTGCTATGGCAACTCCAAGAACTCCGGCATCATGGGATACGCATCAGCATCGTCATTTATAGGCGATGACATGGAGTCTAAGACCTTTGCCGTGTTCAACAACAAGTATGATGCGCGGGCGTATGAAAATATCATGCGTGGCAATGTTATAATAAAGTATGCGCACACGCTGTCGCAGATTAACTTTTCTTCTGGTACGGCTGAGGTTACGGTGATTGGCTTTTTCCCGGAAAACAAAGTTAAGACCAACTGGATAATATATCGCCTGTCGGACATAATGCTCCTAAAAGCCGAGGCTTTGGCTCAGTTGATAAGCAATAATGAAACCTTTACGGAACAAGACGAGCGTTACTACAACGAAGCGTTTGCTTTGGTAAATGCGGTCAACAAGCGTTCTTTGTGCCAGCCGTTAAGCCAGATTAAAGATACGCTTGTGGCTTCAGCTTACAACACAAAGGAGAAGATAGAGTTGCTCGTCATGCAGGAGCGCCAGCGTGAATTGATGTTCGAGGGGAAACGGTGGTATGACCTCGTCCGTCGTTCACTCAGGGATGGTAGCACAAATTTCCTCAGCACGCAGGTGCTCCAGAAATTTACCTCCAATACGTCTGCCATACAAAACAAGTTCAGAAAGCTTGATGCCATCTTTTGGCCATATAATGTAGACGAGTTGAAAGTGAACAAGAATTTGCATCAGAATCCTGCTTTCGGTAGTGGTGAGAATAATAGTTATAAGAATAATTGAGATTGGTATCAACATAAATGTAAAATGGAGAATTCTATGAAGCGGCTAAAATACATATTTGTCGGTGTCGTATGCGCACTGACCGGGATGGCTACCGTAAGTTGCTCTGACGAACCTGATGATGAGAATTTCTATACATTTACAGGTGAGATGATGAGCGACTATTTCAGGAACAGGCCGGAATACAGCGACTTTGCTTACATTGTCGACCAGGCTGGCATGACCGATTTGCTGTCGGCATACGGCCACTATACATGCTTCCTTCCTTCAAACAAGGTGGTTGAAAACTATTTGAACAAGAAGGGTTTGAATAGTGTAAAGGATCTTACCCGGGAACAGTGTGACACCATCGCACGCACGCATCTTGTCAATAACATGTATGCGACTATTGACATGAACGACGGTACGCTGAATACTGCCAACATGAACAAGAGGTACATACAGATTACTCATACTGTAGACAAGAACGACAACTCTGTCGTACAACTCAACCGTATGTCAAACATCATTTTCGAACTGAAAGACGATTCTGTAGAAAACGGAATAATCCACCCGATAGATGTCTTGCTTGAGAATTCCAACAGTTCAATATCTGATGTTTTGAAGGCAAATGACAGGATACGCATCTTTTACGAAGGTCTTGTTGCCACCGGCCTGCGTGACACACTCATTAAGACGAAAGACGAGTCGTATGACGGTTCGAAATATGGAACATATTCATACACGTCTGATTTCTGGCGCGAGATAGCTGTCGCTCCTGAGGAGAAAAAGTATGGTTTTACTGTTTTTGTCGAGCCTGATGACTTGTATGAGAAAAAGTTCAAGGAATACGGCATTTCCACATCCAACGGCATGGTAAGGGCTCTTTATGACCTTGCATGCATGATTTATGACCCTGTTTTTGCCGACGACGCTGATTACAAGGCAGCCTATGGCTTTGACAAGATCACAGACAGGAATAATCCTCTCAATATGTTTATGGCCTACCACATACTCACGCGCGACGTGATAGGGTGGAACAAGCTTACTCCGATAGAGGTTCACTCCGGCATAGTGGATGGTGCCATAGGCATTAAGATAGACAAGATGAATCCTTGCGACTGGTATGAAACATTGATGCCTCGCACCATGATGAAGCTGGAGCAGGCCACGGTGCGCGAATATATGGGGAATTCTGAGCGTGGGCAAAGATACATCAACCGCCGTGTAGATGACAAGTTTTCCATTGATGGCAGTAAAATCCAGCCCACGGTCGAGGCCGACTATCTGCAGGATGCACCCAATGGGCGGTATTTCTATATTGACGATATCATTGCCTTCAATAAGGACACTCAGGAGAAGGTGCTGAACGACAGGATAAGGATGGACTTTTCCACTATCTTCCCCGAAGTGATGACAATGAACATGCGTCTTAACGGTGACCCGACAAAGGATGATGAAAGTTCTAAAGCCGACCAGACATTTAAGAACGGAAAGAATTATTGGTTCCCAAAGGGCTATCTTGACAATGTGACCATGGAAGGTAACGGAGTGCTTGTATACCGTCGCCCTCACTGGAACTTCTGGTCGTACGAAGGTGATGAATTCAATCTGTTTGGCGACTATGACTTTACATTCCGATTGCCTCCGGTGCCATACGAAGGTGAGTATCAGATTCGCCTGGGATTCTGTGCCCTTGATACCCGTGGCGTTGCACAAATCTACTTCGATGGTAAGCCCCAGGGCATACCTGTAGACATGCGTAAGCGCTTGTCTGACGAGACAATACTCGGCGACCAGTTCGGCACAAAGAAGTGGGCAGACATGACAGATGATGAGAAGGCTGAAGACCAGAAGATGCTTAAAAACCTCGGTTATTATCGTGGTGCCTACGGTGGCTACCATTCAAGCGGTTCCACAATCAACGAGTTTGTAGACAACCCGCGTACATACAGGCTTGTGCTTTGCACTGTGCACATCAACCCGAAGAAAGACCATTATATCCGCGTACGTTGCACATCGTCGAGCAAGCTTGGTAACAACAACGAGTTTATGATGGACTACTTGGAGATTGTTCCCAAAAGTGTTTATGGGATATCGTCGAGTGGTGCAATGGAGACAGATCTGTAATTGATTGAAAATTAAAAAGTTATGGCAAGATATAATATAACAAACAAAAGGTTGTTGGGAACTGTTGCGGTGGCCTTGAGCATTGTGGCATGTACTGATAATTGGGATGAGCACTATAACATGGGTTCTCCTTATGACGGAAACTTGTGGAAAGCAGTTTCATCCAATCCCAATCTGACAAATTTCGCACGCGTCATCGAAGCATGCGGGTATGATTCGTCATTGGTAAATTCTCAGATGTTTACAGTGTTTGCTCCGACAAACGATTATTTCACTGCAGAGGATGCAAATGCTCTGATATCGGCATACAATGAGCAGAAAGCCAAGCATGTGAAAGACAACGACAACATGACAATAAAGGAGTTTGTCCAAAATCACATCGCCCTTTACAACTATTCCGTATCCAGCTTGAGCAACGACTCAATCGTTATGATGAACGGCAAGTATTTGCCTCTGACTTCCAGTTTTATTGGTGGGTCACAGATGTCGTCGAGCAAAACAGTTTGCAACGGTATCCTGTACACGGTCGACGGTCGGCTGCAATATTCCCCGAATGTGTTTGAATATCTTGAGAAAGATGCAGACCTTGATTCGGTTGCGCGCTTCCTTTATTCTTTCAATAAGTATGAGTTCCAGCCGGCATTGAGCGTGCCCGGCGACATCGTTGACGGCAAGACCCAGTATCTTGATTCCGTTACGACATTGACTAATGAAATTTTTGTAGAGTTGGAAGCCCGTCTCAGTTCTGAGGACAGCACATATTGGATGGTTGTTCCTACCAATGATGTGTGGAGCGCTTTGGTGCCAGAATACGAGAAATATTTCCAGTACGACAAGTCTGTTAACAAGCGTGACTCGTTGCAGTTTGTCAATGCTCGCATGGCCTTGCTCCGTGGAACGATATTCAGTCGTACCAACAACAGTGACCAGTCGGTCAAGGACTCTGCCATGTCTACAAATGCCGTACCGTATGGGATGCGTCGTTTCTTTTATGGCTCAAGTTCAGACAAGTATTACCAATATGAACGTCCGTTCGAGCCGGGTGGTGTCTTTTATGGGTCAACGTCTGACAAATGCAGTAATGGCCTCATATATAAGGCCGGTGATTGGCATATAGACAAGACACAGACATTCTTCCAGACTATACGTGCCGAAGGAGAAAACAATGAGCGCCTCGACTCCGTTGACCAGGCTTCGACAAATGCTCCGTTGGCCATCTACAAGGTGTCGCCAAGTAATAAGTTTTATGATAAGATTTCCGGCAAATCCTATTCAGAGATATCTCCTGCCAGTGGCGCTGCAACTAACATAAAGGCAGTGTTCAACATACCTGGTGTTTTGTCAAACATCGGCTACGATATTTATGTCGTAACAGTTCCTGCTTTAGCCGGCGACACATTGGCTTCTGCAGCAGATCGCCTGCCTACCAAGTTCAGAGTCAGGATGGCTTATAACGACGAGAACGGGAAGCAGCCTGCAAAGGAGTCTAACTGGACTTTGCTTCAGCAGGCTTTGCAGACAACTCCCGATGCTGTAGATACGTTCCTGGTGGCAGAGAATGTCAAGGTGCCGTATTGTTCATGGGGTTCCAACATGCAGCCGCAGGTTAAGATTATCTTCGATACGCGTGTAAGCAACGCTGATGTGAGGAAAGGAGTATTCAACCGTATCCTCCGCATTGACTGCATTGTTTTCAAGCCACATGATGAAGAATAAAACTTATTAACATAACTATAAAGTGACATCAAAATGAAGCTCAATAATATCAGATATAATAAAACACGTTATTGTGTTCCGGCTGGGGCATTAATGCTATGCATGGGGATGTTGGTGTATGCTCCTAATGTGTTGGCCCAGACCGACGAACCAGATGTTGTCTTGAAGAAATCCGATACCCCAAAGCAACGGCAGTATACTCTGCGTGCTGTCGAGGGGCGTGTTACAGATGCCGATGGCAACCCTGTGTTTGGTGCAATGGTTAAGGCCATGAATGTCGAGGGCTACAGTACGCTTACAGAGGAAGATGGTACCTACAAGCTTTATGTCCCTGTGTTTTCCAGTTCGTTGATTGTTTCAGAGCCGAAACACAATCCTGTGGTCATCGGGTTGCTTAAGGGCGAGAGGCAATATGATGCAGTAATGCATTCAATGTCATTCACAGCCGACTACAGCGACGAACAGAATGAGTTTGGCGGCAAGAGCGCAACATCGTTCAACTATACGTCTGCCCTGAATGTAAAGGAGGAGATACAAAAACAGTTGGGCGGAATGGCCTATACCAAAATGCGTAACGGCACACCCGGCATAGGTGGCGACATCTTTATCAACGGCATTAATTCGTTGAATGTCAATGCCCAGCCTCTTGTCGTTGTCGATGGCGTTGTGCTCGACCAGCAGTATGGCCGAACGATGATTCATGACGGGTTTACCAACGACATCCTTTCAAACATAAGCCCGGCAGACATTGCCAAGGTTACAGTGCTTCGCAACGGGACGGCGCTATATGGCGCAAAAGGTGCCAACGGTGTCATACTGATAGAGACACATCGATGCAGAAGCCTGGCAACACGTATCTCTGCCACCCTCTCGGCTGGCGTGACCACCATGCCCAAGTTCATCGACATGATGGATGCCGAGCAGTACAGGGGGTATGCCTCGGAGATGCTGAAGACCACTTTGTCGAAAAACAGGGAGTTCAAGTTCCTTAACAATGATCCAGGCTATTATTATTACAACCAGTACCATAACAAAACCGACTGGAAAGACAAGATATACCGCACGGCCATATCTCAGAGCTACGGCATAACTGTCGAAGGCGGTGACAATGTTGCCACATATAATCTGTCGGTCGGATATACCAAGGCGAACAGCACCATGGAGTATAACGACATGTCGCGCCTTAACGTTCGGTTCAATACAGACATCAACCTGCTCAAGAATCTGTCTGTGAGGTTTGATGCTTCATTTGCCGACATAACACGCGACATAAGGGACGATGGCGCTCCTTCCGGTTATAGCGAAGGCACCCCAACGTCGCCTGCGTTCCTGGCCTATGCCAAGGCGCCGTTCATCAGCCCCTACGCCTTCGGCCGTGGTGTCATATCCGATTCGCATCTCGATATTGTTCCCGAGAGCTACTTGGACGAGGCATTGGCCAACTATCCTGATTACAACTGGAAACTTGCCAATCCCGTAGCCTTGAATGAGTATGCAGAGGCTTCAAACAAGAACCGCTTTGAAAATTCGCTGTTAAACATATCAGTATGGCCCGAATACCGTTTTTCGCCCAATCTGTCGATAAGCGAGCACTTTAGCTATACATTGGTAAACACCAATGAGAAATACTATATTCCTATCAATGGTGTGCCGTCATACTACGTTGCAGCCGTCAACGGCTTCAGGACCAATGAGGTGCGTTCGCTTTTCTCAAAGCAAAACTCGGTCATGAGCGACACTCGCTTGTCTTGGCATAATAGGTACGACGCACACAACGTAGAGTTGTTTGGTGGTGCCCGCATTTTGTGGGAGTCGTATTTGCTCAACAATCAGTTGGGATACAACACCGGCAGCGACAAAACCCCTTTCATGAGTTCCAGCCTTATGAATGCCAGTTCGTTTGGAACTAAAGACAATTGGAACTCCCTGGCCTGGTATCTGCAGGCAAACTATGATTATATGGGCAAGTATTTCCTGCAGGGCAATGTCACCATTGAAGGTTCGTCTCGTTTCGGAAGCGAGGCTTCCGGTTTAGACCTGTTTGGTGCCAGATGGGGTGTGTTCCCGTCGGTGCAGGCATCGTGGGTGGTGACCAACGAGCCTTGGATGGCCAAATCCTCGGTGTTCGACTATTTGCGCCTGTCGGCAGGTTACGACGTCAGCGGAAACGACGACATCGACTACTATGCCGCGCGTAGCTACCTGAGGTCAAAACTGTTCCTCCATGCCCTGTCGGGCTTGTCTATCGATGGCATTGGCAATACGCAGATAAAGTGGGAGACCACGCGCCGCGTCAATATCGGACTCGATGCAAAAATGCTCAGCAACCGTCTGTCGTTGTCGTTCAACCTGTATAAAAGCTGGACGAGCGACCTGCTGACCATGCAGAGCATCGGTTTCTTGTCCGGCCTCGACTCCAACTGGTCTAATGGTGGGAAGCTTGAGAATGTAGGGCTTGATGTAGCTGCAATGGTCAAGGTCATCTCAAATCGCAATTGGCAGTGGGAAGTAGGAGCCAGCATGGGGCACTATAAGAACAAGCTGACCGAGTTGCCAGACAACAAGACACACATTGACAACGAGATGTATGGTGCAGTAATACGTTCGGAGGTTGGCTCGCCCGTCAATATGTTCTACGGCTACAAGACCGAGGGTGTGTATTCAACATCAGAGCAGGCAAAGGCTGCCGGATTGTATGTTCTTGACGCCAATGGCGTGACTAAGTATTATTATGGTGCCGGCGACATGATTTTCGTCGACAGGGATGGAAACCATGAGATAAATGAGAACGACCGTTTCATTATCGGTGACCCCAATCCTGATATTTTCGGCAATATTTCCACATCATTGTCATATAAGAACATCAGGCTTGATGTTTGTTTCAATTACAGTCTGGGCAATGACGTTTATAACTATATGCGTTCGCAGTTGGAGGGAGGCAGCCGTTTCATTAACCAGACCACCAACCTGCTTGGCAGGTGGCAGTCAGAAGGCCAGGTGACAAACGTGCCGAGGGGTGTGTTCCAGGATCCTATGGGCAACTCGCGTTTCAGTGACCGTTGGATTGAAGACGGTTCGTATCTTCGTTTGAAAACAGTGACCTTGAGCTATCGCCTGCCAATTAGCTCGCAGTACATACAAGGCCTCGAGTGTTGGATACAGGGCAACAACCTTTTGACGCTGAGCAAGTACCTCGGTTCCGACCCGGAGTTCTCTGCCACGACATCTGTCATAGGGCAGGGCATAGACTGTGGCCAGCTGCCGCAAAGCGCCTCGTTTGTTGCCGGTGTGAGAATCAATTTGTAAAACATAATAATAAACGAAAATATGAAAACGAAATATCTGCTGTTTGGCGGGCTTGTTGCCGCATCGTCCCTGTTGTCGGCATGTAGTGATTTCTTCGACCAAGATTCCGACCACGTGATTTTTGCCGATGATTATGAGTTAAACAAGTCGTCGGATACCATCTACTCACTTACCGGAATAATGTCAAAGATGCAGGCTTTGGGCGACCGCACCGTCCTTCTTGGTGAAGTCAGGGGTGATTTGGTTGACGTTACAAATTCTGCAAACGCCGATTTGCGAGAGTTGGCACAGTTTGACGTAAGCGACGGGAACAGGTATAACAGCCCCAAGGACTATTATGCTGTGATCAACAACTGCAACCTCTACTTATCCAAGGCTGACACGGCTGTTAGGAACAGTGCCAACAAGTCGTTGTTCATCAAGGAGTATGCAGCAGTAAAAGCCTATAGGGCATGGACCTATCTGCAGCTTGCGTTGAATTATGGAAAGGTGCCATTTTATACCAAGCCAATAACGACGAAAGAGCAGGCCGAGGCAAAATACCCGGAAAAGGATATCGTTGATTTGTGCAATACACTTGTTGCCGACATCGCTCCGCTGGCCGAGGTCGAGATGCCCGGGTTAGGCAATATCGGTATTACCGACAGCCGTATGCTGTACTTCCCGATATATGTGTTGTTGGGCGACCTTAATCTGTGGGCCGGAAATTACAAGGAGGCTGCCATGGCTTATTATAAGTACATCACCACCGCCAACGGTAGCAATTCGTATTTCCCCATCACTTCACGCAGTGTGATGTGGAACGGCCCGGAGTGGGTATCTATCGGTGACAATTGGAGCAACATGTTCAACTCGGAGATTTTTACCAACGACCGTGAGATAATTACGATGATAGCCGGCGACTCCATACCTTCTGAAGGCAACTACAGTCAGTTGCGCAATATATACAACAGCAGTGCAGACAATGATTACAAGGTCAGCCTTGTTCCATCTGAGTCATTGAAGGAGTTGTCGCAGCGTCAGGTTTGGTGTTATTTGGCAAACAACGGACGTGATACGGTGTATGCTCCTTCAAACCTCACGAGAAATCGTGCCGGCGACTTGAGGCTTGTTTCCTGCTGGAGGTCATATCAGTCGGTTTATGAGGGCAACACTGTGACGAGGCAGGTCGTCAGCAAGTTCCTTACCAGAAACATCCACGTTTACCGTCGGGCTACTGTTTACCTGCGTCTTGCCGAGGCGTTGAATCGTGCCGGCTACCCGCATTTTGCCTACGAGATATTGTCGGAGGGGGTTAACAACAAAGTGATTGAGCGAGATGTGCTGCCGTATTGCAAGACCCCGGCAGACTCGGCTTTCGTCAAGTCTTTCAATTTCCCGTACAGTTCCAATTCGGGCTACATCGTGCTTGATGCCGGGGCTGAACATTCGTACAATACCATTGGATTGCATTCGCGTGGTTGCGGCCTGAGCCAGTACAACAAGTACTATCTTATGCCCGATGATTCCACCCTCAGCGAAAAGGAGCGTCTGGACTATCAGATACGCAAGGTTGAGGACATGATTGTCGACGAAGGTGCCTTGGAGTTTGCTTTTGAGGGTGTTCGTTATTACGATTTGTTGCGTGTGGCCCTCAGGCGCAATGACCCAAGCTATCTTGCTGACCGTATTTACGCCCGCAGGGGGGCAGAGCGCATAAGCGAGGTCAAGTCGGAAATAAAGGCAGACCTTACCGACAGGGCTAATTGGTTCTTGTCGTGGAATGGTAAGTTGGGTGTTAAGTGACGCTTGTCTAATAAACATTATGAATTCACTATGCGAATGAATATGTCATATAGATGGGCAATACTGTCCCTCGGCCTTCTTGCCGGTTCGGTTGCCGAGTCGGCCAATAAGGTGGTGACTGTTAGCCAAGTCACCTCGGATGTTGTTATTGCCGATGATGTAGATTATCACATAACAGACAGTGCCCCGTTTTCCATGACGGGCAGCATCAATATAACGGCCGTTGACCATGCCGTGGTTGTGTTTGACAATGTCAAGCCGTCAAGGCTGCTTGCCTTTCTGCCTCATGTCAGAATCAACGGCCAGGAAGCCGTCAACAATAAGACATGCCAGGTAAAGATATACAACCAGGGGGCCATGATACTGCCATACGGCAGCGACATCAGGCCGCTCACTGTTTACAGCGGCCAGAATTTCACGGGCGAGGCGGTCAATGACTTCGGGCTCGAGAGCAGCGGTGGCTTCATGAACACGCTCAGCGACGGCAAGCTTAACAACAAGATACGCAGCTTCAAGTTGAAAAGGGGCTATATGGTCACTTTTTCAACCCGTGCGGGTGGTTATGGCAGCCGTTGCTTCATAGCCGACACCGAAGACTTGGAAATGGCTGAAATGCCCGCAATACTCGACCGCAGCATATCGTCATACCGTATCTTCAAATGGAATGACGCCAGCAAGAAGGGTTTGGCCAATGATACGCGTTCTGGTTCGAATGATGCCTTGAACACAACATGGTGCTATTCGTTCGGACTGGGCGAAGACACGGGCATCGACCGTGAGTGTGTGGCCCACCATATTTACGAGGGCTGGCCGTCGGTGGCCGATTGCGGAAGAAATGGATATACCACTTCGGCGCCTACGATGAAGACGAACAACGAGCCGGGCAACAAGGCCGACGACCATCCGCAGAGCGTGGCAGAGGTGCTGGCAAACTGGGAGCGCCTCATGGCCACCGGTTTGCGGTTGTGCTCGCCGTCGTCTCATGACGGAAGCTTGAGTTGGCTGAAAGAGTTTATTGATTCCGTTGATGCAAGGGGGTGGCGTTGCGATGTGCTTGACGTGCATTCCTATTGGCCGTCAGGCAGTTTCTATGGTCTGCAGTCGTGGTATAACAACTATGGCCGTCCGTTGTGGATATCCGAATGGTGTTGGGGCGCTTCGTGGAATCGCAACGGAGCTTTCAACCCTTCGCTTAGCGACGATGAGGCCAGGAGGCAGAATGCCGACAAGGTGAAAGAGCTGACCGAACTGATGAATGGTTACGGATATGTAGAGCGTTTCTCATACTGGAATTCAGAGGCCGACAGGTCGAAACTGTATGTCAATGGCGTGTTGACCGGTGCCGGCAAAAACTATGCAGCCTTGCCCGGAGTGATAGGATATAACAAGCGTTATGAGTTCATTCCGAAGCTGCCAAAGTCGAAGGGGGCACCGTCGGACCTTTCGTGCCGCTTCAGCGCTGCCGACGGGGTGGCCGTGCTCAGTTGGCACGAGCCTAATGGCGAATACAATAAGAGCATGTTTGTGGAGCGCCGCAAGAAAGGCGCCGCCTGGGAACCCTTGGCGGAGGTCGAGCTGAAAGAAGGTGAAGCCGACTACCGTCTGGAAGATACCGGGGCGTTCGATGGTGCAGAGTATCGCATACATGTGGTTTATGCCGATGGCAAGGATTATTTCACGGCCAAGTCGGCAACGGTTGTTCCCGACAGGTTGGTAGCCGGCGATGCGCTTGTCATAGGCGGAAAAACCTACTACATAGGAGGCAACTTGTTGCCAAACGGCAACTTTGACTTCGGCACATACGGGTGGACCAATGGCGAAGGCAGGCAGCTGTCGTGGCCCGACTTCGAGGTCATGGGCAAGGGCGGATACGACGGCGGCACATATCTGCAGGCATATTCACACCATTCGCCTGACAAGGTCGGTGCCGTCAAGACCGTTGTCGACTTGGAGAAAGGGGCCGACTATTACTTTAGTGTAGCCTCTTATTTCAACGGCATGTCGGTAAACAAGTTGAGCATGACGCGCGATGGTGTCACCGAAGACTCTACCGTGGTTGGAATACCCAACAACGTGGTGTGGTCGAAATATGCAACAGCATTCAATGCGGGTACTTACAGCAAGGCCATTGTCTCACTTGCATATTTAAGGTCGTGCGCCCAGTTTGATCAATTCATGGTTTCGCGGCTGTTTGCTTCAAAGGATGCAGCCATTGCCGACGGGTTGATGGCCGAGGCAAACAGGGCCCGCATGCTGATAGACTTCAACAAAACGCTGCCAAACCTTAACGCCGGCGTCAGTTCGGTGTTGGAGCGTACCGAAACAACCGAGGCCCATTTGAGGGCGTTGGTTGCCGTTGTCGACAACACCATAAGGGCCATCCAAGGCAAGCGCAAGGCCGACTCGCTGGCTGTCTTGGCCGACGCTGCCATCAGCGAATGGCTTGACGGCAGCGAAAGCCTTGAGGCGTCGATGGCTGTGCTGAAGCAGACATCGTCGGCAGAGACATATCTGAGCGAGGTGGAAAAGATGGAAGGCGTGCTTTCGTCGTGCATGCCGTTTAATGCCACCACATTCATCAAATATCCGTCGTTTGAGCAGCAAACCGCCGATTGGGTTCAATCTGGGTCATACGCCGGCGGACAGCAGGGCGTGATGACAGCCGATGGCAAAAAATGCTGGCGGGCACAGTGGGACGGTTTGGGCGCATCGGAGTCGAACGACAAGTCGATGGCTGTGTCGCAGACAATAGTCAAGGATGCCGACGGCGAATATCTTTCACACGGTTTGTATGTATTGGAGTGCAAGGCGTCGACGGAGCATTATTGCATCACCGACCAGCATTCATACTTGTTGTATAAAGGCGACAGCATTGTCTCGCCGGCATTGTCGGCCGACTACATGGACATCCCTACCATATCGGGGGATGGCAAATGGCAGACATTGACAACACCGCCGGTGTATGTAGGCGACAGGGATACCCTAACCATTGGGTTTGCCGCAACCAAAGCCAACGCCATAGACAATGCGTGGAAGCCTTATGGCGACAATGGTGGTAAGGGCGACATGCGTGAGGGCAGCTGGTGGGCAACCGATTTTGTGCTCCGCCATCTTCCCGTTTATCACTACAAAACCGACGGCAGTGGGTGGTTTACCCTTTGCCTGCCTTACGACGCGGCACCATCCAAGGGGGTAAGGTTTTATCAAATTGCAGGCATCACGCAGGGTAAGTCGCAGATTTGCCTGGAGGAGATTGCCGGCACGCCAGCCGGTGTGCCGTGTGTGGTTTATTCAGACCATGCTGATGTGGTGATTTATGAGACAGGCGAGAAGGTTGCAAGGCGCACGCCCGGCCCCAACGGGCTCAACGGGTTGTTCATAACTTCTGCCACCACGCCCGAGAACGGACTGGTCTTGCAGAATGGCGAATGGGTTGTGCAAAACTCACCCAACAGGGATGAGAGGGCCGCGATTGGCAACTACTCCGCCTACATCAAGAGCCTCGACAACATCAGCGAGCTCGCCGCTTGGAGCGGGGTAACCCTTCCTGTCGGCATGCTTGTGTCGTCAATCAGCAATGCCAAGGCCGACGGGGCCACGCCTGCATATTATTCTCTCGACGGCGTAAGGTACAAAGATGAACCCAAGTCTGGGGTTTATTTGAAGGTAATTAACGGTAAAGCAATTAAAGTAGTGAGATGAACATGATTAAGAACAGACTATTCATGGTTGACAACAAGGCTTTGTCTGTGTTGGCGATGCTGGCTGTTATGTCACTGCGGGTTTTTGCCGGCGACATAACAGTTACCACCGACAAGCGTTTTGCCAGGGGGGCAACGATGGCTTTCGGCCGTATGACCGTTACAGGCTCCGATATCCGTGAGACCGGTTTCTGTTGGGCTGAGACACCGGAGCCAACAGTCGACGACAACAAGACTGTGAAATACCTGTCGAAAAATGGAAAGATATATTGGTTGCAGAACCTTAATCCTTCCACATTATATTATATGTGTGCGTATGCCATTGGCAATGATGGTACTGCGCATTATGGCCAAGTGATAAGGTTTTACACCATACCAATGGGGCGTATAGAATATACCATACGTGATGGTGGCCCCGATGACGCCCGTAACCGAATAGCCAATGCTACCAAGAGCGCCATTGACTGGTGGAACAACCTGACGTCGATTACCGGCTTTTCTACGAGCGTAGGCTATGAAGCCGGGGTGAACACCGCCGATTGCTCTTATGGAGGATGGGTAAGGGTTGGCCCCAACGCCTCGTATCAGCGCACTGGCACCATACTTCACGAGTTGCTTCATGGCGTCGGCGTCATACCATGGGCCGACACGGAGTGGAGCCGCCACAACCTCAGGGCTTCGGTCAACGGCGATGGCTATGGCACAGGTGCATGGTTGGGCGACCGTGTGACTGAGGTGGTAAGGTTTTTGGAAAACAACAACTCTGCAAGGCTTAACGGCGACTACCAGCATCTGTGGCCATACGGCATAAACGGAGCGCACGAGGACGACGGCTCCGAGGTGCTTTATATAGGCAACAGCCTTGTTTGCCAGGCTCTCGGTGAGGACGGACTGCAGCATACCGTGTCGAGCTTTGCGCGCCCGTACCATGCGTTCAACCATGAGGAGGGCAGGAAATACTACATCAAGAACGAGGTTGACTGCGGGCTGTACGACTCTTACCTCATGGTGGCCGCCAATGGGGCGCTGGCCTGGAAGAAGATGTCGGCCGAAGAGGCCGCTGGCAACGACAGCGCGGCATGGACAATCACGTTTACGCCGCAAAACCAGTACTATCAGTTGAAAAACGTTTCTACCGGCAGGTATATGAGTTATGCATCTCCCGGGCCCGGGGGCATAGCCACGTCGGCAGTGGCGGTGCCTGCGACGGCAGAAGATTTCCAGCTCATGCGTGGGCGGAATGACATATATGCGGGCATGGCCAGATTGTCGAACCGCGGATATTGGATAGTTCACCCCGAAATCAATTGGACGCCAAACTGCCTGCAGGCTGCCCCCGGCGGAGCAACGGTGGCCGCCACTTTCAACATCTCAAACTCTGCTGAAAGCCAACGGTGGCTGATACTGTCTGCCGACGACATCGACGAGGTAAGCACTGCGTCGGTAAAGGGAATCAAGTCGGAGATAGAAAACTCAATATCCGAGTTGGAGAGGCTTGTTGCCGTGCCCCATATAGAGAATGTTGCCGGGCTTGACGCCGACATGGCTACGGTTGTGGCACGGGCGCGCGAGGTCGTGGGCCGTTCCGTCGACATGGCTGAGTTGGAGTCGGCCAGGGACGGCCTGCGCGAAGCAGTGGGCACATTCCTCAACAGCGTGGCGGCCAAGAGCGCCGCCGAGCCGTTTGACCTCACATACATGATGGCCAATCCGGGCTTTGAGACGACCGACGGCTGGGCCGTGTCGCCTGTTGTCAATTATTCGTGCGGCGAGTTTTACAGCAAGGCCTTCGACATGAACCAAGTCTTGGCCGGTATGCCAGCAGGCACGTACAGCCTGCGTGTCAAAGGCTTCCAGCGTCCCGGGTCGGCTTCCGACGTTTGGGCAAAATACTCTGCCGGGCAGAGCAAGGTGACGGCATTCATGTATCTGGGGTCTGCAGTCAAGCGGTTGAGCAACATCTGTGCGGGCGCTTCTGGCAGCAGGTTGGGCGGAAGCGAGTCTGCCGTCGGTGCCCCTGCCATGTATATACCCAACGACATGCAGTCGGCAAGCATATACTTCTCGAAAGGGATGTACGAAAACGAAGTGGTGTATGACAACCCAAACAAAGGCGGGTCATTGAAACTTGGCATCCGTTCGGCAAGTATGCCTGATAAGTATTGGTGCATTTTTGACGACTTCCGCTTGTATTTCTATGGAAAGGAGTCGTCGACGTCACTCGGAATCGATGATGTCGATGCCGGCAGGGCCTGTCGTTCGTCGGGCATTTATTCGTTGGATGGCCGTCTTGTCGGTAGCGATGCTTCTGCGTTTGAGCGCCTTCCCAAAGGCATCTACATCGTCAACGGTATGAAAGTAGTGAAGTAGGGGCGCCCGGTCTATTGTGCCTAAAGCATTGACGTCGGCGTTTGGCCCATGCCCGCAATCGTGGCTACGCACGGGCAGCGACTGTTTGTCTTGGCTTGCGGCAATGCCGCGCGTTCAAGACGGGTTGTTGCGTAACGTCAAACGTGCCGTTTCATTTGTCGGAACGGCACGTTTTGAAGTCTCAAACGGCAGGCTTTGCAATTCGTTGGCAACCAGGCTATTGCAACCTACCGTCTCCGTCGGTTTAAGAGGAGGCAAGAGGCATGCCTGTGGATGGGCGTACTGGGCGCCTGAAAACGCTACGGTGGAGGTAAGATATTGGTTTCTAAATGATTTTTGTTCAGTTGTTTGTGGTTATGGTCTTGCCTGCGAAAAGGTAAGACCATAACTTTTTCTTTATCTGCGGTGGTGGGGGCGGGATGGCGTGTCCCGTCGTATTCCGATTAATGCAACACGTTATCTTGTGGCGTGGAATCCCTCGAGGTTTGCGTGTTTCTTGCGCATCATCCTTGCATATATGTTATGCAGCCACAACTTGTGGGTCACGGTAAACACCAACCCTGCGACCGTCATTATCAGTAGCGATGTTTCCTTGCCTACGGCGAGGGCAATCAGCTGTATGGCAGCTATAGGGGCAATGAACGAAACAATGCCTATCATGGCCGGGATGGCATTGTTGGAGCCCGGCCTTCCTATTGCAGTATTGTTGAGAGGCATTGTCTGCCGGTTGTTCACTGCCAGTTGGAAGAGGATGAAATAAATCGGCCCGGTGGTTGTGAACAACCCGGCAAAGACCAATGACGGTGGCAGCTTGCCCGAAATCATGGCCGGCAGCAGTATGGCCAGCGGCACGGCCAGCACCATGCAGTAATAGTAATATTTTGCCTTGAGCAGTTGGTAGGTGCTCTCTTTGTGCGTCATGAGCATGTCGATGTAGTTTCCTTCGGCTCCCATAATTCTTGTCAGGTTGACTATACCAAAAAAGATGAAGCAGTAGAAGCAATAGGTGGTCTGCGAGAAACTGTCGTTGTCGTAGATGGTGGTAAATGTAATCATTGCGCTCAGTAGCGACATTAGCAATATGCCCTGCATGAAATTGCGCTTGATGGCTTTGTTGCGCATCGTGCTTTTAATCTCAAGTTTCATGTATTCGCCGGTTATTCCCCATTTCTCGGGCAATGTTATCTTTGTCGCGGCCTTGCGCTTAGTGCCGTCGCCTGTGGCTTCTTGCGTGGCGGAACACAGCAAGACGTGACGGTTGGCCACAAACAGCATCGCGAAGCATGCCATGTATGCCAAGATAGAAACCGGCGTATGTCCGTGTGCGACAAAGAAGTCGAGAATGGCCTCGGGGGCGTCGCTTGCCGGCGGCAGCCATCGGCATGGCGTATGACATGGCAGGCAATGCCCACCAAGCCAGGCTTTTGTTTGTCAGGGAGCGCACCAACAGTTGCCACAGGCAGTTTGTCTCTATCAGAAATTGGCAGACCAGCGCAATGCCCGCTGCCTCTGGCAGGGGTGCCACGCCCATGGCGGCAACAGTGATGCAGTGTGGAATGAAGAGGCATAGCCAAACGAAATTGTAGCCTGCCGCGAGCGAAGAGAGCAGCAAGCTGTCTATCACTTCAGACCGTTTGACCGGGAGGATGAGATATGGCGTAATGTCGATGGGCTTCTTTCGGGATGCAAAGCGCATCGAGAAGTCTACAATAAGCACAAACGGCATTACGCCCACGATGGTGTACGGGCCAATGTCTTTTGCCAAGAAGCCGAGGCCCACACCGCATGCCGAAAGGTAAAGGCATGCGAGTGCGGCCCCAAGCCATTCCAGCACCTTCGACCACCGTGAGCCTGACGCCGGGTTGCGGCGCTCGCCCAGTCGCATGATGCCGAGAAACAGCCGTATGCGCTGAGCCCTTGTCATCTGAGGTCAATTATTTCGGCCTTCGGATAAGCTTTTGCGTTGAATGTGAATGTCGCGTCATTCAGATTGGCTTTCTTGAAGTTGCTTATTACTATAGTGCTCCAGTTTGCCCCTTGACGCATCTTGATTTGCGTTGGCACATAGGTCGACTTGTTTACCGTGATGTACATTTCCTGAATCTGGCGCGACTTGTTGGTCGCTGTCAGGTGAACCTGGTAGTTGGTGCCAACGGTCTTCATCTTATACGTAAACCCGGTTCGGTACATATTGATGAAGTTGTAGGGATTGATTGCCTGCAGTTCGCCTTCGGTCGGAGTGTTTATGTTCACCTCGTTGCTTCTGGCCATGTAGGTCCACTGGGTAGTCCCGTCAAACCACACGGTGGCCGCCGGTGTGGTAGTCTTAAACTTCCGGCCTTTTATCGCAATGCTTCCTGTAGTATTGCCGTACTGGCTGCTTGCGATGCGGAAGCTGGCCGAAGCCCCTCCCTTGTTGCTCACCACGGCAGCTACTTTGTCGAGCACCGCTTTGGCCGGTTGGGCCATTGCCCCACAGCTTAGTGTAATCAAGGCTATCAAAGCAAGAATGTTTCTTTTCATATACTTTTCGTTTTCTAAATTCTATATGGTTGTGTACACTCAGTGAACCGTCCTCAATGACTTTATCTGGTTGTCAAGACTGACCTCGTCCTGGATAAGCACTTCACGCGGCTTGCTGCCCATTGCTGCCCCAACGATGCCGGCCTTCTCGAGCTGGTCCATCAGTCGGCCTGCCCTGTTGTAGCCGATGGAGAACTTGCGTTGGATGAGGCTGGTGCTGCCCGACTGGTTAAGCACAATGAGGCGTGCCGCTTCCTCAAACAGCGGGTCGAGGTGCTGCATGTCCATGTCGGCCGAACTGCCAAGGTTTTCGCCGTCGCCATTGTCCGGCTCTGGCAGCTCGAACGGAGTGGTATATCCCTGTTGCTGGGCAATGTACTTGTTGATGCGTTCCACTTCGGGCGTGTCTACAAATGCGCATTGCACCCGGACAGGCTCGTTGCCGTTGAGGAAGAGCATGTCGCCACGCCCAATCAGCTGGTTGGCACCCGGCCTGTCGAGAATTGTCTTCGAGTCAATCATGGCACTGACCTTAAAGGCAATGCGCCCCGGGAAGTTGGCCTTGATGTTTCCGGTGATGATGCTTGTCGTGGGGCGCTGGGTCGCAATGACCATGTGTATGCCCACGGCACGCGCCAGCTGGGCTATTCTCGCAATGGGAAGCTCTATTTCCTTGCCTGCAGTCATTATCAGGTCGCCGAACTCATCGATTATCACTACTATGTAGGGCATGAACCGATGGCCCTTCTCCGGGTTGAGTTGCCTTGAGATAAACTTCTTGTTATACTCCTTTATGTTGCGCGCGCCGGCTTGCTTGAGCAAGTCGTAGCGTGTGTCCATCTCCTTGCACAGGCTGTTGAGCGTCCTTACTACTTTGCTGACGTCCGTAATGATGGGTTCGGCGTCTTCGTCCGGCACTTTAGCAAGGAAATGGTTGGCTATCGGGCTGTATATGCTGAACTCGACCTTCTTGGGGTCTATGAGCACAATTTTCAGTTCTGCAGGGTGCTTCTTGTATAGAAGTGATGTGATGATTGCATTGAGACCAACCGACTTTCCCTGTCCTGTCGCACCGGCCACAAGCAGGTGCGGAATCTTGGCAAGGTCGAACATGAACACCTCGTTGGTAATGGTCTTTCCCACGGCACAAGGCAGTTCCATCGTCGTCTCCTGGAATTTCTTTGAATTAAGTATGCTTTCCATCGAGACGATGTTTTGCTTTGCGTTAGGCACTTCAATGCCGATGGTGCCTTTCCCTGGTATCGGGGCAATGATTCTGATGCCCAATGCCGAGAGGCTCAGCGCTATGTCGTCCTCAAGATTGCGTATCTTTGAGATTCTGACCCCTTGCGCCGGGGTGATTTCATATAGGGTTATTGTCGGGCCTACCGTGGCTTTTATGCTGCTTATCTCGACCCCGAAGTTGCGCAACACTTCCACGATGCGGTTTTTGTTGGCTGTCTGTTCGGCCATATCGATGTAAGGCTTGCCGTCATTCTCATACTTCTTCAGCAAGTCGAGTGTAGGGTAGTGGTAGTTCTCCAAGTCGCGCTTGGGGTCATAGGGGGCCATTGTCGTCACATTCCCGTTGACCAGTGAGGTGCCGACAGCCTCTTTCTCGTCGCCGGCCACCTTGATGTCCATGACCACATCTTTGTCTTTCTCTGTGTCGGCAGGCTCGGGTGTCGCTTTTGTGTCGCCTGTGGCTCGGGCCGGCCCTGTTGGCGTGGCAACGTCATCTCCTTCAAACTCAATCACTTCGGTTGTGGGGTCGTCAAACACCTTTGGGTCTTCAAGGGTTTCGATAGTGTTGGTCGGCTTTGCTGTGTTTTGCTCTTCATAGCTCGTGACGTTGAACTTGACCCTGTCGGTAAAGAATTTGACGGGGTTGAGCAGCTTCCTTATCAGGTAGATAGTTTCTGCGCTGATGTATGTCAGGAAGGCTATGGCAATGACAATAAGTATTGCTGTCAGCCCGGGAGAGCCCACCAGGTTTTCTATTGTCGTGCAAAGGAACACTCCGTGGTCGCCACCCGGGTTGTAGCACTGGTCTACAAACACGGGTGAGAGAAACTTGGCCAGCGTTACCGACAGCCATATCATCAGTAGCATTAGGCACAGAAACCACTTGACGAGGTTGAGTTGGTATGCCCTCATGAGCCTCATGGCCACCATGCACAAGAATGTGGGCACGAGAAACGACGCCAGTCCAAAGCATCTTTTTACGAAAAAGTAGGCTGTGTGCGCCCCGATGGAGCCACAACTGTTTTTAAACTCACGCTGGGTGTTCATCAATTCGCCTACCTTAGGCATTTCAATCAATGTCTGGTCGGCTGCACCTGTGGTGAAAAACGAGGTGAACGCCAATATCATATAACCGGCCATTACAAGTAAAAGCAGGCCAATTACAAAATTCAGTTTCTCGTTGTGGAATATAGTATTGAACCCAAGGGTTTCGCTTAGAGAAGAAGTTTTACGCTTATCTTTTTTCCTTGCCATCTTTGAATCTTTCTCAATTATTGTGCAAATGTAGCTGAAAAAAGTCAGAATAGATAATAAACTCATGATTTTTTTGTAATTTTGCATCTTGAAACGCTTTCACTGCAGAGGGGCGCGGCCGGCCTGTTGACAGTCTGAATGGCGGTGGCTGACATTGGGTGAAAGCTTGCCATGCTACAGCATAGTCCTGTGGGTGAGTTGGTTCCGGTTGGCTGTTCGGCTCAGGCATATAGGATTGGCGTATAATAGTGTTAGAATAAACGATGAAAACAATATATAATAAGTATGACAAGTCGCAAATCGGCGTGCTGCCCCGGGCTTTGTTCCAGGGGCGTATCGTGGTTGTGCTGTCAGCAACAGAAGCCAAAAAGGCTGTTGACTTCCTGCTGTCACAGCCCATATTGGGTATAGACACGGAGACACGGCCTTCGTTTAAGAAAGGCGTGACGCACAAAGTGTCGTTGCTTCAGGTGTCTTCAGTGGATACTTGTTTCTTGTTCAGGCTTAACATCATTGGCATGTCTGAAGACATCATACGCCTATTGGAAGATACCAAGGTGCCCAAGGTCGGACTGTCGCTTCACGACGACCTCCTAATGTTGCACAAGATAGCCGAGTTTAAGCCCGGTTATTTCATTGACTTACAGGACCACGTGGGCGAGATAGGCATTGAAGACAAGAGCCTGCAGAAGCTTTACGCAAACGTGTTCGGTGAGAAAATAAGCAAAGGGCAGAGGCTTACAAACTGGGAGGCCGACGTGCTCAACGACAATCAAAAGCTGTATGCCGCTACGGATGCTTGGGCTTGCATCAAGCTTTACGAGGAGTTGCAACATCTGAAAGCCTATGGCGATTACGAATTAATAAAGCAAGAAGATGGACAAGTACAGAAAAGTATATCTTAGAAAAGGCAAGGAACAGAGCCTTGACCGCTTCCACCCATGGGTGTTCTCTGGCGCGATAGCCCACGTGGACGATGGCGTCGACGAGGGCGAGGTTGTTAATGTGTTTTCGTCCGACGGTCGTTTCATTGCCGTGGGGCATTACCAGATAGGCTCTATCTCTGTCAGGGTGTTGTCATTCGATGATTGCGATATTGATTCAAAGTTCTGGTCTGCCTCGCTGAAGGGCGCTTTGGAAATGCGCATTGCCCTTGGCCTGGCCGACAGTTCGGCCGGCGACACCTATCGTCTGGTGCATGGCGAGGGCGATTTCTTGCCCGGCCTGGTCATCGACGTGTATGGCAAGACCGCTGTAATGCAGGCCCACAGCGTTGGGATGCACATGATGCGCAACGACATTGCCCGGGAGTTGATGGCTGTCATGGGCGGGCGCATTGACAATATTTATTATAAGAGTGAGACAACACTGCCATTCAAGGCCGAGTTGGGGCAGGAAGACGGCTTCATCTGTGGCGGAAGCGCCGACAATGTGGCTGTGGAAAACGGATTGAAGTTTTACGTCGATTGGCTGAAAGGCCAGAAAACGGGCTTTTTCATCGACCAGCGCGACAACCGCTCTCTGCTCGAGCACTACTCGGCGGGGCGCAATGTGCTCAATATGTTCTGTTATACCGGGGGCTTTTCCGTGTATGCCATGCGTGGCGGGGCGGCGTCGGTGCATTCTGTCGACAGTAGCGCCAAGGCCATAGAGCTTACGGAGAAGAACGTGGAATTAAACTTCTCGTCTCACGAACGCCACGCTGCTTATTGTGAAGATGCCTTTAAGTACCTCGACAAGGTGGCTGACAAGTATAACCTTATCATTCTCGATCCGCCGGCATTTGCCAAGCATCGCGGGGCATTGCACAACGCCTTGAAGGGTTACACGCGGCTCAATGCCAAGGCACTTGAGAAAATACAGCCCGGCGGCATATTGTTTACGTTCTCTTGCAGCCAGGTTGTCACCAAGGACAATTTCCGCAATGCCGTATTTACCGCGGCCACTGTTGCCCGGCGCAAGGTCAGGATATTGCATCAGTTGCATCAGCCCGCCGACCATCCAATCAACATTTACCATCCTGAAGGAGAATATCTGAAGGGGCTGGTGCTTTACGTAGAATAGACTGCAGTGGCAATAAAAGACATTGTTGCGGGATATATAGCCAAGCACGGGCTTTTGTATAAGCGTTCCACATGCCTTGTTGCACTGAGTGGCGGGGCCGACAGCGTGGCCTTGTTGCTGCTTTTGCGCGAGCTGGGCTATGCCGTAGAGGCTGCCCATTGCAATTTTCACCTGAGGGGAGAAGAGTCCGACCGCGACGAGGACTTTGTTAAATGCCTTTGCCACACCAACAATGTGCCTTTGCACATAGTCCACTTTGATACAAAGGCGTATGCTTCGTTGCACAAGGTGAGCATAGAGATGGCTGCCCGACGGCTGAGGTATGCCTACTTCAAGCAACTGTTGGGCGACATCGGTGCTGCCGCTGTGTGTGTGGCCCACCATCAGAATGACAATGTCGAGACGGTGCTGATGAACCTCATGCGTGGCACCGGCATTCACGGACTGGTGGGCATAAGGCCGAAGAATGGCTTTGTGGTGCGCCCGCTGCTATGCTTGAGCCGCAGCGACATCGAACAATACCTCAGCTCACGCGGCCAGGGATATGTGACCGACAGCACAAACTTCGTGCCCGACGTGGTGCGCAACAAGATACGGCTTGAGCTGATTCCGCTGATGAAAACAATCTATCCCGAGGCTGTAGGCAACATCCAGCGTACTTCCGGGCTTGTGGCTGAGGCCGAAAAGGTGTATGATGCCGCAATCGCCGATTCGGTGTCGATGGTGACGGGGCGCGAAGGCGGTTTGGTGTATGTGGACATTGACCGACTGAAACAACAGCCTTCGCCCGAAGCCACGCTGTTTGAGATACTTCAAGGTTACGGATTTTCGTCGCAGCATGCAGAGCAGGTATACCTTAACATAGACGCCGCACCGGGAAAGGTGTATTCTTCCGGTGGCTATGACTTGGCCATAGACCGGGGCAGGATGCTTATTTCAGAAAAGCGTGAACCATGCCGTGATTTGCGCATGCCTGAGCCCGGGGTATATGTATATGGCGATGGAAGGAAGCTGCGCCTTGACGTCAGGCCGGTCGACGCGTCGTTTGCAATATCTCGGCAGGGCTGCGTGGCGAGTGTTGACGCGGCAAACGTGGCATTCCCGCTTACACTCAGGCATGTGCGCGAAGGCGACAGGTTTGTGCCGTTTGGCATGAAAGGGTCGAAGCTTGTCAGTGATTACCTCACTGACCGCAAGCGAAACCTGTTTCAGAAGCGTGGCCAGCTTGTGGTTGAAGATGCCACCGGTAAGATTGTCTGGCTCGTGGGTGAACGCGTAGACAACAGATGCCGCATCACCGGCGAAAGCAAATCGGCGTTGATAATGTCGTTTGTCGAAGAGCCTTAGGCTGCAACCGGGCTTTGCGCTTACGGTTGATTGATTGCCGTAGGTGCCATATCTGTCATGAGAGATTGTGGAATTCAAGCAATTCCGGCAGCCGGGAAATTTGGTATGCAAGGCTAAAAGACATAGTGTGCCAGTCTGCCACATGAGGCAAGCAGACAGGTTCGACATCTGTTTCGCCGTCATACCGAAACGGTGCGCCATGCTGCTGGAGGCATGGCTTTTGCATTCCTGCCATGCTCCGCAATCGCTTCCTGCCTCTTGCAGGCATCTTGCCAGCTCGCTTTGTCTGCCGTTGCCAGGTATGCCTTTGGCAAGGGCGCCAAGGAGCCTGCATGGTAAGAGAATGAAAAGGTGTGGATGTATAATGGCCGATAGGGGTTGAAGCCCAGGCAATAAGCAAGAAGGGGCAGGCC
>ERZ779697.77-NODE-77-length-49295-cov-3.85366_pt1 | contig 49295 bp, 38 predicted proteins | sample MGYA00511881_ERZ779697 | MGnify/ENA primary metagenome ERZ779697 (study PRJEB29588, sample SAMEA2148105) | human gut metagenome | biome: human gut; feature: human-associated habitat; material: faeces | place: Denmark | collected 2008/2010 ... | reverse complement strand
GTTTTTAAGAGATGAGTCCCGGACGTCAGCAATGATGTCCGGGACTCTTTTTTTTGTCTGTCAAGGGGGATGGGACGGATGGGACGAATGGGAGTGATGGGAGTTATGGGAGAATGAATATTTTACTTTTAATTTGTTTTGTATTGCTGCCACTTTACATTAACTTTGCATTCTGAAAGACGTATATGTGATATGGAATTCAGAACTAAAGTTAAAATCAATAAGCCTGATTTTGAGATTGAGCCTTTTGAAGATATGCTCTTTGTCGGCTCTTGCTTTGCCGACAATATTGGAAAAAAGTTTGTTGAAGAGAAGTTCAACGCCATTGTTAATCCTTACGGCGTGATGTATAATCCGGCAAGTATTTTGCATACTGTCGTGCGGACAGAGGCTGCCCCTCGTGTAGCTTTGTTTACTTTAGGAACCAATCATGTCTATATATTGAATGAGACCGGAGAGATTGTTGATAATTGTGCTAAGCGTCCGCAAAGACTGTTCACCGAACGTGAACTTTCAATAGAAGAGTGTGTTTCGTATTTGTCTGATGCTGTTGATAAACTGACTGAGAGAAATTCTGATGTCAGGATCATTGTAACAGTCAGTCCGATACGATATGCCAAATATGGATATCACGAAAGTCAGCTGTCAAAAGCTACGCTGCTGCTTGCTGCCGACATGCTTGTGAAGAAATATGACGGGCGGGTAATATATTTTCCTGCATACGAGATTGTTAATGATGAATTGCGCGACTATCGGTTCTATGCTCCAGATATGCTTCATCCGTCGCAGCAGGCCGTTGAATATATCTGGGAACTGTTTTCCGAGAATTATTTTTCATCAGCTGCAAAACGTTTTATTGAAGAGTGGCGGCCGATAAAAGAGGCACTCGGGCATAAGCCGTTTAGGCCGGAGTCGGAAGAATATAAGGAGTTTATGAATAAAACAATGTTAAAAGTTAAGGCTCTTTCAAAAAAATATCCGAAATTTGTACTTTAATTAAACATTTTACTGAGTTGCGTGTCAACAATACGTGCCAGTTGAACGTTTAACAGGGGGCTTATGTGATGCATTGCACCTTATTGTTAAAAGCAATTTTGGATAATATATAACGGTTATGTCCGTTTCTGTAAATATCTGACAAAATATGCAGTGCGTATGTTTTTAGTCTCCACGCAGACAAAGATTAAATAAGAAACAAAAAATATCAATTGAGATGGTTTACACAATTGAAAAGGTTACAACCCTCATAGGTGCGCGCCGGTATGGCGACAGCGAAAGCAATGTAAGATGGATTCTTACCGACAGCCGCAGCCTCTGTTTTCCGGAAGAAACATTATTCTTTGCGATACGTTCCGGACGTAACGATGGTCATAAATACATAGCCGACCTTTACAGGCGCGGTGTGCGCAACTTTGTTGTAGAGGAGCTACCCCAGAACTGGAGCGAAGAATATCCTGAAGCCAATTTTCTGAAAGTTCCTTTTGCGCTTGAGGCACTGCAGCGTCTGGCTGAACGCCACAGAGATGAGTTTAACATACCGGTGGTAGGCATAACCGGAAGCAACGGCAAGACTGTTGTTAAAGAATGGCTGTATCAGCTGTTGTCGCCCTCGATGGCAGTAACACGCAGTCCGCGAAGCTACAATTCACAGATTGGTGTGCCGCTCTCTGTATGGCTTCTTAACGAGCAGAGCGAGGTTGGTGTGTTTGAGGCAGGTATAAGCCAGCCGGGCGAGATGGATGCATTGCGCGACATTATACAGCCTACAGTTGGAGTGCTTACAAATCTTGGCGCAGCTCATCAGGAGAACTTTAAGTCGATGGAAGACAAGTGTCATGAAAAACTGAAACTGTTTCATGACTCAAAAGCCATCGTTTATCCCTATGATGACGAAATTGTTAGAAAATGCGTTGAGAGCTACGAGTATAAAGGTGAGCAGATAGCATGGTCTATGAAAGATTCTTCTGTCAAGATGTTTGTAAAGTCGGTTGACAAGAAGGATACTCAGACCACAATCAGCTATGTGTTCAACGGCAAAGAGGCGTCATATACGTTGCCGTTTATTGACGAGGCGTCAATAGCCAACTCTATAACATGTGCGGCTGTTGCACTGCATCTTGGACTTACCACTGATGAGATAGCACAGCGTATGCCGGCCATAGAGCCTGTTGCCATGCGCCTTGAAGTAAAACAGGGACAGCATGGATGCACACTGATAAACGACTCTTACAATTCTGATGTAAACTCGCTCGACATTGCGCTCGACTTTATGAACCGCCGTCCTGACCATGAAGGCCGCAGACGCACGCTCATTCTGAGTGATATTTATCAGAGTGGTGAAGACGGAGCCACATTATATAAAGAGGTGTCAGATCTGGCCGTTAAGCGTGGTGTAGAAAAGTTTATTGGCATAGGTCCGGAGATTAGCCGTTATGCCGACGAAATACAGATTAAAGAGAAATATTTCTTCAATGACTGCAATGCCTTTATAGAAAGTAATGTTTTTGGCTCGCTGCGCAATGAAGTGATACTGCTTAAAGGCTCACGTAAGTTCTCGTTCGACAAACTAACCGAGCTGCTGGAACAAAAGGTTCATGAGACAATTCTGGAAGTGAACCTTAATGCCGTTGTAAAGAACCTTAACTATTACCGTTCTTTCATGAAACCTACAACAAAGCTTGTGTGCATGGTTAAGGCAGATGCCTATGGAGCAGGAGCTGTTGAGGTGGCAAAGACGCTTCAGGATCATCGCGTTGACTATCTTGCCGTAGCCGTAGCCGATGAAGGCGTAACGCTGAGAAAGAACGGAATTACGTGCAACATTATGATAATGAATCCGGAGATGACGTCGTTCAAGACAATGTTCGACTACAAGCTGGAGCCCGAAGTCTACAGTTTCCGTCTTCTCGACGCTCTTGTCAAGGCTGCACAGAAAGAAGGAATAACGGGATATCCCGTACACATAAAGCTCGACACAGGAATGCACCGCTTAGGATTTGATCCGCGTTGCGACATGGACGAACTTATCAGTCGCCTGAAAAATCAGAACGCAATAATACCGCGCTCGGTGTTCTCTCACTTTGTTGGTTCAGACAGCGACGACTTCGACAACTTCTCTGCCATGCAGTTTAAGCTGTTCGATGAAGGCAGCAAGAAACTTCAGTCGGCTTTCAGCCACAAGATATTGCGCCACATGGACAACTCTGCCGGCATAGAGCACTTCCCGGAGCGACAGATGGATATGTGCCGACTTGGACTTGGCCTTTATGGAATAGACAGCCGTGACAACTCAATATTGAATACCGTCAGCACGCTGAAGTCGACAATACTTCAAATACATCATGTGCCTAAGGAAGAAACAGTAGGTTACAGCCGCAAGGGCGTGCTGACACGCGACAGTGTTATCGGTGCCATACCTATCGGCTATGCCGCCGTCTTGGATGCGGCCATTGCTATTGTCTTGTCAACGGACAAAAAGCACCATACGTTGGTAACATCTGTATGGACGTAGCCATGATAGACCTTACGGGTATTGACTGTAAAGAAGGCGACACCGTAGAGATATTCGGCGAGCATCTGCCTGTAACGGTGCTGTCAGACGTGCTTGGGACAATACCTTATGAGGTTCTGACAAGTATCAGCAACCGAGTTAAAAGAGTATATTATCAAGATTAGGCTTTTAAAGCCTAATCTTGTTTTTGTTTATACTTTTTAACAAGTGTAGCAATCACGTTAAAAAAAAATATGTTATCTTTGCACAAACGATTTGCTTGAAACGAAATACTATTAATCAAATAAAAATGAATCCTATTCAAACTACTAAAATGACCAACTTTCGTTGGGTTATTTGTGCTTTGCTTTTCTGCGCGACGACAGTCAACTATCTCGACCGTCAGGTGCTGTCGCTTACGTGGAAAGACTTTATAGCACCTGAATTCCACTGGAATGATGCCCATTATGGCATGATTACCGGTTTCTTCTCTGTATTTTATGCCATTGCTTGTCTGTTCGCCGGCAAGTTTGTTGACTGGATGGGCATAAAGAAAGGATACCTTTGGGCAATATTTATTTGGTCGCTCGGTGCATGTATGCATGCCGGATGCGGTTGGGTTACAATGGAGATTGAGGGACTCGATTCTGTTGCGGCTCTGCGTGCTGTTCAGGCCGGAAGTACAACAGCCGTTGCAATAGCAACGCTCAGCGTATGGCTCTTCCTTGTTTGCCGTGCCATCCTTGCTCTCGGCGAGGCAGGAAACTTCCCCGCAGCCATTAAGGTTACTGCAGAATACTTCCCGAAAAAAGACCGTGCGTTTGCAACATCAATCTTCAATTCCGGTGCTTCTGTAGGCGCTCTGGCCGCTCCGCTCACAATTCCTATCCTTGCTAAGCACTTCGGTTGGGAAATGGCATTTATCATTATCGGTGCCATCGGTTTCATCTGGATGTTCTTCTGGGCACATTTTTATGAGAAACCAGATAAGTCAAAGCATGTAAACAAGGCTGAGCTTATATACATTAATCAGGATGAAAACGAGTCGCCTAAGGTGGCGGAAGTAAAAGAAGAGAAGACTATTCCGTTCCTGCAGTGCTTCAAGTACAAGCAGACATGGTCGTTCGTTGTCGGCAAGTTCTTCACTGATGGTGTATGGTGGTTCTATCTGTTCTGGGCTCCTGCTTATTTCTCTGATCAGTTTGGCTACGAGTCATCATCGTCAATGGGTATGGCGCTCATCTTTGTGCTCTATCTCATCGTTACTGTTTTGTCAATCTACGGCGGTTATCTGCCAAAACTTTTTGTTGAGAAGAAGGGCATGGGTCCTTATGCAGGCCGTATGCGCGCAATGCTTATCTTTGCATTCTTCCCGCTGTTCGCTCTGTTCGCACAGCCTTTAGGTGCAACTTCAGCATGGTTCCCCGCAGTTATCATCGGTCTTGCCGGTGCCGGTCATCAGGCTTGGTCGGCCAACCTGTTCTCTACAATCGGTGATATGTTCCCAAAATCAACCATCGCTACTATCACAGGTATCGGTGCAATGGCAGGCGGTATCGGTTCACTGCTTATCAACCTCGGTGCAGGCGAGCTGTTCACTTATGCTGAGGGCATGGGTTCAGCCTTCTCGTTCTTTGGTATGGAAGGCAAACCGGGCGCATACATGATTGTTTTCTGCATCTGTGCCGTTGCCTATCTGCTGGCTTGGATTATAATGAAGACTTTGGTTCCGAAGTATAAACCAATCGTTGTTGAGTAATAATCTTATTTAAGAATAAATTCAAAGAGGAGAATGCGTAAGCGTTCTCCTCTTTTTTTGTATGTGTATTGTACTGATTCAATATTCCATGAAAAGAAAAAAGTAAACGGCAAACTAATGATATTTTAACATTACAGGATAGGGGGATTTCTGGGCTTGCGTGTTTAAGGATAAATTAATTAACCTCATTTTTTATTTTAGTATGAAGAAAATTTTATTCACATCGCTTCTTTTCTTGTCATTCGGTATGATGACAAAAGCGCAAGATTTCAGAGTAGGAGCAACCGCAGGTTATAATCTCAGTTCTCCAAGTGGCTATAATTCCGGCTCGGGTTTTCATGTCGGTTTTAAGGGTGAACTTGGACTTCCGCAGGTTACGAAAGGACTTTATCTGGATTTTGGACTTATGCTGTCTTCTTATGGATGGAAATCACCGGGATATTATTACAGCGACAATTACACATCCAGTTCAGTTGAAGCAATGGATAATAACACTTTGGATTATAAACTCAGTCCTTATTATTTGAATATTCCCGTTCATATAGGCTATAAGTTTTCCGTTGGCCGTAATGTAAACTTGTTTTTCAATGCCGGACCATACTTTAACATAGGTCTGTTTGGCAAATCTAAAATAACACTTACTGACAACAATGGAATTTCTTTGACAAAGAATGTGTCTGACAATGTGTTCAGTGACAAAGTTCTTAACCGCTTCGACTGGGGATTGGGAGTTCGTGCCGGAGCAGAAATAGCCCGTCATGTTCAGCTTTCCGTGGGATATGATTGGGGAATGAAGAATATTAATAAGATAGGTGCAGACAGCAAGAACAGGACATTTACAGCTTCTTTTGCTTTTTTATTCTGAAAAAAGATAAGTTCACTTAATGGGTGAACTTATTTTTTTCTGTTTTATCGAAGGATAGGATGCGGCTCGGCCATAAAAATAAAGCAAGTTTTATTTTGTATTACTCTCGCCTTTCACTATCTTTGCGGACGTTTCGCGTTAGGCGAAATGTTAACTTTTAAATTATAACAAATTTTTATGTACAAAACAATTTTCAACAAGCGTGAGAGCTTTAAGTTCACCCGTTTTGGCAACAAGGGCTATTCGCTCTTTTCTTGCCTGGGCAAAGAGGTTCTTATCGGCACGCTTAGTGTTGCCACTCTTACCTATGCCAAAGCCGACGGCATAAGCACAAGGGTTGAAAAGGTGGACAGCACTATGCAGACAACCGGTGAGACCGTAATGCTCGATGAGGTGGATGTTACGGCTTCACGAGCGCCGCTTACAGGAGGCCATGCGGCGAGAATTGTGAATGTGCTCGGGCGCGACGAGATTGCCGCTGCCCCTGTGCAAAGTGTTAACGATTTGCTTAAGTATGCCGCAGGCGTGGATGTCAGGCAGCGAGGACCTATAGGGGCACAGACCGACATCAGCATGCGCGGAGGCACCAGCGAGCACATAGCCGTCTTGCTTAACGGTATAAACATCTGCGACCCGCAGACTGGGCATAATGCCTTAGACTTGCCCGTGGACATAAGCGAGATTGAGCGGATTGAAGTGCTTGAGGGGCCAGCCGGAAGGGCCTACGGAACGTCGTCGCTTGTGGGAGTCATCAACATTGTGACAAAGCTCGGAGCAAAAAGCAGTGCCGATGTTCATGCCGAAGGAGGCTCGTTTGGCTATCTGTCTGCCGGAGGACGCGTTAATCTGAAGCAAAGCAAGTGGAACAATCAGCTGAGCGCGGGCTATACGCGCAGCGACGGCTGGCTGCGAAGCAAAAGCGGACATCTCAATGCCGACTATGAAGGTGCAAGAGCATTCTATCAGGGACGTTACGATGACGACAACCTCACGATAGGGTGGCACGCCGGAGTGAGCGACAAGGGATGGGGCAGCAATACGTTCTACAGTCTTCTGTCCGACGAGCAGTATGAGCATACCACAAAATATTTCACGGCCGTTCAAGCCGAGACGAAAGGAGGCAAGTTCCACTTCCGGCCGTCTATTTACTGGAACCGTTTTCAAGACCATTATGAATTTTACAGGGGAGCGCCCGACAAGTCGCCATTCAACTATAACCGCACCGATGTGTTCGGACTAAACCTTAACAGCTGGTTCGACTGGATTTTGGGACGCACAGCCTTCGGAGCCGAATTCCGCAACGAAGACCTTGTGAGCGGAAACCTCGGTGAGCCGCTCGACAACCCGATACACATTCACGGTACCGACCGCAACTACACCTACGGCCTTAACCGCAGCAACCTCAGTTTTTATCTTGAACACAACGTCATCCTTAAGCGTTTCACCCTTTCCGCCGGCTTTACGGCTGTTAAGAACACGTGGAACGAGATGCCGTTTAAAATCTATCCAGGCGTTGACGTCAGCTACAGGATAGGGCAGAACTGGAAGGTGTTTGCGTCTTACAACATGTCGTTGCGCATGCCGTCGTTCACCGAACTTTATTATTCGGTAGACGGACACAAGGCCGACAAATATCTTAAACCAGAGGAGATGAGTGCCGTTGAGGGAGGCGTCAAGTATGTTTCAGAAGGAATAACCGGTACGCTGTCGGTTTATCATCATCATGGAACAAACATGATCGACTGGATAATGGACACTTCGCTCGGCGAGGACGCTGTGTGGACGTCTGTTAATCATGCCGAGATTAACTCCACCGGATTCGAGGCTTCGTTGAAGTTGCTTTTCAATCGCTTGTTGCCCCGCCAGAATGTGTTGCGCACATTCAACGTGGCATACAGCTACATCGACCAGAATCAGCAAAAGGAGCCGGGCGTGCAGTCGCTCTATGCTCTCGAGTATCTCAGGCATAAGCTCGTGGCAGGTCTCGGCCTGCACATCGTGAGCGCCCTTAACCTCAATGTCAACTACCGCTATCAGTATCGCGTAGGTTCATACACCGACCCGCAGGGCGTGGCTGTCACTTATAAGCCCTATTCGCTTGTAGACGCCCGCCTGTCGTGGGACAAGTCGCGCTACAGCGTCTATGTAGAGGCCAACAACCTGTTAGACGCCACCTATGTCGACTACGGCAACGTGCCTCAGCCCGGTTTGTGGGTTATGGCAGGAGTAAGATGGAACGTTTGGTGACACTTCTCTGCCGTTCATCGTGTCAGTCTGCGTGTACGGCAATAAAGCATTACAATTGACAACACGCTGAAAAGCATAAAATAAGTGGGCTGTTTGCGCATCGTAAACAGCCCATTTTCGTATCGTAACTCGGCCACTTTCGCACCGTAACTCTATCGGTTTCAGTCCGAAAGCAAATAAGATGTTTTTGCTTAATGTTTTGTCTTATTGTGATATCCGATTTTTGGAAATGTAATTATTCTCTGATGATTTACTTATAGTTTTTCTTGTGCTTCTTATTTGTGGTCTCCATGTATAACTCTTGCGTAAAAATTATCTGAAGATTTTGTTTTGATTTAATATTATTGAGAATGAATTTAATTCTACAGAATTAAGTAGCTGATAATATAAATGTATTTGATAATTTTCTTGCGAGATTAGACATTTTTGTTTACTTTTGCATATAATGAAAATAAGAGTCTATGAAATAATAAGAACAAAGAACAGACATATAGAAATTTGAAGCGTTAGCTTTATATTCTTGCGCTCTGATAATTGGGGAATTTGACGAATGCTGCAAAGAGTAAAAGTTGATGTTCGCGTCGGTTGGCGTGGACTTTTACTCGTGTATTGCAGCAAAGGTTATCCCCAATACCACAGAGAGCGTAGACGAAGTTATTGGTCCACGTTTCTTTTCTGTCTATTTCCAATTATTGGACCACACAAGAACATAATATTTAATAAACATTTAAATTAAAAAACGATGAAAAAACTTTTTTTGACAATCTGCGTAGTTTTTGCTTGTTTTAGTGTATCAGCACAAAAGGGAGAACACAATATATGGGCACAGGTTCTATATGGTACAGACGCTTCAAATTTCGGTATTGACGTGAAATATCAATACAATATTCTTGACGATATCCGTTTGGAAACTGTAGGTGATAATTATTTTAAATCTGATGGTTTCTCAATGTTTGATATAAATATCAACGGACATTATTAGTCTCATTTTTCTAAATTCACATTATATCCACTTGTTGGTATATAATCATTTCAAAACAGATAATTAAACTTGCATTTATCATATGCATTTGAAAATTTATAATCTTATAAATATAATAAATTATGAAAAAAGTCAAATTTATCACAATGGCAATTTTTGCCTTATTTTTATGCGTAAACTTTTCATCGTGTAGTAGCGATGATGAGAATTCTGAAAACGGTGTGGTCAAGCCATCAACAAACAGAAAAATCAAGTCGATAAAATGTACATATCCTTTGTATGGTGGAAGCGTATATTACTATGTATTAAATCCTACTTGGGATGGCAATACAATGACTTCATTTATAAGGGGGAATGGAGAGGAACCCATTGAACGAGATCGTATGACAATAGAATATGGAGACGATAATGATGCTTTAATATTTGACGTTGACGGAATAAAACCCGATAGAGTTATTTTAGATGATAATGGATATGTGAAAAAAGCATATTATGGTTCTTTATGCTACCATATATTCTATAATTCAAATGGCCAGATGAGACAATGGTATAATGATAATGATGAATATTGTGTATTGACATACGATAACAATGGAGATATTATCCAACAAGAAACATCAGATAATATGTATAATGGTTATAAATACTTTTATACAAACGACAAAGTAAAGACACCTATCGAAAACAAAGGTGGAATAATGCTTTTAGCCTCCTGGGGAATAATGTGGGATTGGGAATATTATTATTGGTTCGGCATATATGGAAAAAGCACAAAACATCTTCCTGTACAAGTTGGTGATTCCACTTTTGATTGGACACTTGACGAACAAGGTTATCCTATAAAATGTATTGAAAAAAATAACTTACAAGAGGTAATATATGATTTTGAATGGGAATAATTAGATTGACAGCCTTCCAAACAACGGTTGTATTCAATCCAAATAATCCTTATAATTTGAATGTTTTTCCGGAAGTGCAGACACGGATATATAATTGTCTAATCTTCCGGAATTTTCTGTGTATGTTTCGGATTTAATCTGCGGTTTAACAAAGTTTCGTTCTATGGCGATCTGAACTATAATAACCGCGACTTCAGCGTCAATTCTTACACGCAGTATTATCGTCCGAGTTATGCCCAAGTACAGGTCAACTATAATTTCACTCCCGATTTTTATATAGCGCTCGCCCTTCAGCATTTTACGGGCGAATTGCGCACAAAGACCGTGATGGACGACGGCAGTTACCATTCGGTTACCAACACCCGCTATAAGGAGTGCTGTCTGCGGCCGTGGATACTCATAAGATACACGTTCCGAAAGAATCAGAAACGCAAGATTAAGCTTGAAAAAGTGTTGAACAGCTATGAAAAGGGTATATCCATAGAGCGTGAGAAATAACTGCCAAATGTTATGGCTGCTGAAGTTTTCGTTTTTTTTGACTATATCAATAGGCGGTGTCTGAGAAATTGCAGATTATTGTTAACTTCAATTTCTCCGCCGCCATGTATAACTTATTTGTTGCGTTAACTATGGTGATGTTGCTCGTTTTTGTAATAAAAGCCTATTTTATCGGGCATTACAAGTAGTATTACGTATGGTACAACTTAGCCATATAATATTGTCGGAATAGACTAAAAGTTTGAAACTGATTGAAACACAGCGAGTTATGCGTGTATTGAAGAATGCCTGAAAAGCGTATGCCATGAAAATCAGCGAGTTAAACGCACCGTGATAAATAATAAGTTTCATCAATCAGACGGATGTTCCTATGGCTCAACAAGTTGCGAAAAACAGAAATTTAAATTGTCTTTTTTGGAAAACTTTTTTAAAATTTTATTCGGAAAAATATTCCGAAAAGAATTTCTTTTTATGAAAAAATGTTCGTAGCTTTGCACCCTCAAATTACTTCTTTTCATAATGGAAAATAATAAAACTTACTCTTTTGAGGAGGCTTATCAAGCTTCTTTGGCCTATTTTGGCGGTGATGAACTTGCAGCCAGAGTATGGGTAAACAAGTATGCACTGAAAGACAGTTTTGGCAATATCTTTGAGAAGTCGCCCGTTGACATGCACTGGCGTATAGCCAACGAGATTGCCCGAATTGAGAATAAATATAAAAATCCGATAAGTGCTGAAGAGGCGTTCGAGTTGCTCGACCACTTTAAATACATTGTTCCGGCAGGAAGCCCTATGACAGGCATCGGCAACCATCATCAGGTGGCATCTTTGTCTAACTGCTTTGTTATAGGTCTTGATGGCGATGCCGACTCTTACGGAGCCATCCTTCGCATAGACGAGGAGCAGGTGCAGCTGATGAAGCGCCGCGGAGGCGTAGGTCACGACCTGTCGCATCTGCGTCCGAAAGGCTCACCAGTAAACAATTCGGCTCTGACATCAACCGGACTTGTGCCCTTTATGGAGCGATACAGCAACTCTACACGCGAGGTGGCACAGGACGGACGCCGCGGAGCGCTCATGCTTTCTGTAAGCATTAAGCACCCTGACAGCGAGGCCTTTATTGACGCCAAGATGACTGAAGGCAAGATTACCGGCGCAAACGTGTCGGTTAAGATTGACGACGAGTTCATGCGCTGCGCAACAGAGGACAAGGAATACATACAGCAGTTCCCCGTAGACAGCGACAATCCTAAGGTTACGAAGAGCATAAGCGCACGCAAACTGTGGGAGAAGATTGTTCACAACGCATGGAAGAGTGCCGAGCCGGGCGTGCTGTTCTGGGACACAATCATCCGCGAGAGCATACCTGACTGTTATGCCGACCTTGGCTTCCGCACCGTGTCAACCAATCCGTGCGGCGAGATACCTCTCTGTCCTTACGACTCATGTCGTCTGTTGTCTGTCAACCTTTATTCTTATGTAGTAAATCCGTTCACAGACAAGGCATATTTCAATTATGAGCTGTTCCGCAAGCATGTAGCCATGGCTCAGCGCATAATGGACGACATCGTCGACATGGAGCTTGAGAAGATAGACCTGATAATGGCCAAGATAAAGAGCGACCCGCAGAGCGATGAAGTGAAGTGTACTGAGTATCACCTTTGGGAGAAGATAAAGAGAAAGAGCGGAATGGGACGCCGCACCGGTGTTGGTATCACTGCCGAGGGCGACATGATAGCCGCAATGGGCCTGCGTTACGGCACACAAGAGGCAACCGACTTCTCAGTAGAGGTACACAAGACATTGGCTTTGGCAGCTTACCGTTCATCAGTTGAGCTAGCAAAGGAGCGTGGAGCATTTGAGATTTACGACGCAAAGCGCGAGGAGAACAATCCGTTTATCAACCGCATAAAGGATGCCGACCCGCAGCTGTATGAAGATATGGTTAAATACGGCCGCCGCAACATAGCCTGTCTGACCATCGCGCCTACAGGCACTACAAGTCTGATGACTCAGACAACAAGCGGTATCGAGCCTGTGTTCATGCCCGTCTACAAGCGCCGCCGCAAGGTCAACCCAAATGATGCCGACGTGCATGTTGACTTTGTTGACGAGGTTGGCGACTCATTTGAGGAGTATATCGTTTACCACCGCAAGTTTATAGAGTGGATGAAGGTTAACGGTATCGACACCGAAAAGAAATATACACAGGATGAACTCGACGAACTCGTTGCAAAGTCACCTTATTATAAAGCAACAGCCAACGATGTTGACTGGCTGATGAAGGTGCGCATGCAGGGTGCCATACAGAAGTGGGTTGACCACAGCATCAGCGTAACCATCAACCTGCCCAACAATGTCGACGAGGCACTTGTCAACCGCCTTTATGTTGAGGCGTGGAAGTCGGGCTGCAAAGGCTGCACTGTATATCGCGACGGTTCGCGTTCAGGCGTGATGATAGCCGTAGACAAGAAGAAAAAGAGCAGCGACGACAGTCAGAAAAAGCAAGCTCCGCCGTGCCGTCATCCAGAGGTAACCGAGGTACGTCCGGCTGTGCTTGAGTGTGATGTGGTGCGCTTCCAGAACAATAAGGAGAAATGGGTTGCGTTCGTAGGACTTCTCAACGGATATCCATACGAGATATTCACCGGTCTGCAGGACGACGAGGAAGGCATCGTTCTGCCGAAGACAGTCACCAAGGGTAAGATAATCAAACATAAGGACGAAACCGGCAAGAGCCGCTACGACTTCCAGTTTGAGAACAAGCGCGGATACAAGACCACGGTTGAGGGCCTGAGCGAGAAGTTCAATCCTGAATACTGGAACTATGCAAAGCTTATTTCAGGCGTATTGCGCTATCGTATGCCTATAGAGCATGTCATTAAGCTCGTTGGTTCGCTCCAGCTTAAGAGCGAGAGCATCAACACTTGGAAAAACGGTGTTGAGCGTGCCCTGAAGAAATATATTGTTGACGGCACAGAGGCAAAGGGACAGAAATGCCCTGTCTGCGGACATGAGTCTCTCGTTTATCAGGAGGGATGCCTTATCTGTAAGAACTGCGGTGCCTCACGCTGTGGATAAACCTTACGGATTATGAAACTGGTTTCAGGCTATATCAGTCTTAACGGTTTGCGCTTTTTTGCCCGTCATGGCGTGCTCCCTCAGGAGCGCGAGACGGGAGGAGAGTTTCTGGTCAGTGTGCGTGCAAAATATCCGCTCGACAAGGCTCTCGAAAGCGACAACGTTGCTGACACGCTCAATTATGCCGAGATTTTTGAAATCATAAATAAGGAGATGCAAAAGCCTTCCTGCCTGCTTGAACATGTGGCTGGCAGGATAGGCCGGAGCATTTTTATGAATATGCCTCAGATAGAGGCTTTAGACATTTCGGTTGCCAAGACAAATCCCCCTATGGGGGCCGACATTGGCAGCGCGTCGGTAGAATTACACTTAATAAATGATAAAACTATTTGACTTGTTGCAGTTTTTTAGTGATTTATAACTACCTTTGTATCTGTAATTAAGCACTCATGAGAAAAAAGATAATATTCTTCCTGCTGGTGTTGGTGTCTTTCTCCGCAATCGCTTTCGGTGCGGACAAGCCTTTCACGCTTGTCATCGATGCAGGCCACGGAGGACATGACTCGGGTGCAAAGGGCTCTTTCTCTTACGAAAAAGACATCAATCTTAACGTGGCTTTGGCTTTCGGACGCTATGTGGAGCGCAACTGTCCCGACGTGAAGGTGATATACACGCGCAAGACAGACGTGTTTATTCCTTTGCACAAGCGTGCCGACATTGCCAACAAGAACAAGGCCGACGTATTTATATCGATACACACCAATGCGTTGCCGGCAGGCCACATCGCACGCGGACTCGAAACCTATACAATGGGTATGAGGCGTTCGGACGAAAAACTCAGCGCGGCTAAGCGTGAAAACTCGGTTATCATGATTGAGAAAGACTATAAGGAGCGTTATGAAGGCTACGACCCCAATTCGCCCGAAAGCACAATCATGTTTGAGTTTATACACGACCGCAATATGTCGAAGAGCGTTGAGCTGGCCAAATATGTACAGAGCAATGTCTGTGCAACTGCCGGACGCCAGAACAAGGGCGTAAAGCAAGACGTGTTCCTCGTGTTGCGTGAAACCTCAATGCCGGCATGTCTTATTGAACTTGGATTTATCACGACGCCCGACGAAGAGCGCTTTCTTAATGACAAGGACAACATAGACAAGATGGCAAAGGGCATATATCAGGCATTTGCCAAATACAAGAACAAATACGACAAAGGCTTCACCGTGCCTTACAGCTCGCCTAAGGACAATAGTATAAACATTCCGTCTATTGTGCCCGATGATGGCAATGAGGATGACAAGCCAAAGGTGCAGAAGAAGCCGCGGCGTAGGGATGTCGCTCCGCGTGCGGCGGCAGAAGAGAAAAAGTCCGGGGAAGAGTCAGATGATAATGATAAAAAGGAACAGAAGGTCAAAGACGATGTAAAGCCGTCGACAGCCGAGGCTGACGACAGGCCCGTGTTCAAGATTCAGATATTTGCAAGCAGCCGCAGTCTTCGTCCGGGCAGCAGCCAGTTTAAGGGACTTGAGGATGTCGACTGTTATAACGAAAACGACCTGATGAAATATACATACGGAGCGTCAACCGACTATAACGAGATTTACCGCTTGCGCAAGATAATTCTCGACAAGTTCCCTGAGGCGTTTATCATAGCGTTCAAAAACGGAAAGAAAATGAACGTAAGCCAAGCAATACGTGAGTTTAAGTCAAAAAAGTGAGGAGATTAAATTATGAAGTTTTTTACAAAAGAAATTAAGATTGCCTTAGTTGCAATATGCGGACTGGTTATTTTGTTCTTCGGAATGAACTATCTGAAAGGGCTAAATCTGTTTTCTTCAGACAACAAATATTATATCTTGTTCAACAACATAAGCGGACTGGCTTCGTCAAGTCCTATATATGCCGACGGATATAAGGTTGGTGTGGTGAAAAACATAAAGTACGACTACAGCAAGTCGGGCGAGATAATGGTTGAGGCCGAAATCGATAAGGAGCTGCGTATACCTAAGGGCAGCAGCGCCGAGATTGTGAGCGACATGCTCGGCAACGTAAAGGTCAACCTGCTCATGGCAAACAATCCTCGCGAGCGCGTCATGCCGGGCGAGATAATTCAGGGCGGTATCAATGCCGGTGCATTAGGTAAGTTGACCGACATGGTGCCGGTGGTTATGAACATCCTGCCTAAGCTCGACTCTATCGTCACCAGTCTTAACGTGCTCATGGCCGATCCTGCCATAGCCCAGTCGCTTCATAATGTCAATACCATTACGGGTAATCTTACTGTAACTACAGCCCGCCTTAACTCACTTCTTGCCGGACTCAACCGCAGTGTGCCCGGAATGATAAGCCGTGCCGACAGCACGCTCGACAACGCCAACCTGCTTGCCAAGAAACTTAACAACATAGACGTTGAAGAAACACTGGCAAAGGTCGACGCAACATTGGCAAACGTTCAGGAGTTTACTTCTCAGCTCAACAGCAACGAGGGCACGCTCGGACTGCTTATGCGTGATCCTTCGCTTTATAACAATCTTAACAGCACCATGCGTTCGGCCGACTCATTGCTCATTGACCTGAAGGCTCATCCTAAGCGTTATGTCCACTTCTCGCTCTTCGGCAGAAAGGACAATTAATGGCCTCTGTGAGTTGTTCTAACCGTGTTGTAGCGGCTTAAAATGAAGTCTGCCGCATTAAGAGAGTCAGACATGATATTAGTACGTAATTTAAAAATTGTCTAAATAACCAAAAGTGTTCCGTGAAGGTTCTCATACCTCTCGGAACACTTTAATATATAACATTTTCTATCTTTTCAGAGCTTTTTCCCGTATTCTTTGTAATAGATATGTCAAATTAGCGTAAGTTGTTGTCTTACAGATACTTTTAAATATGCAAGTGCCGATGTTACATTAAGGTTACGACAAAATACATAAAATGCCCTTTTATAGGTATTTACAATATAGTCTTAAAACAAATTAAATTATAGCATTTGCTCATGTCAATAAAATTTGCGAAATTTGCAGGCACTTAAAAAGGCATCAAAACACATAATAATCATATCTTAATTATGAGTAACAATCCCCGTGCGCTCTGGGATAACTGCCTCTTGCTGATAAAGGAAAATGTCTCAGACCAGCAGTATAACACATGGTTCAAGCCAATTGTTTTCGAATCGTTCAACGAGTCGAGCAGGACGCTTTTACTTCAAGTGTCGAGCCAGTTTGTGGCCGAATACATTGAGGAGAACTATGCCAATCTGCTGAACAAGGTGCTTGTAAGGATTTATGGAAAAGGCATACGTCTTAACTACCGTGTGATGGTAGATAAGACTAACAACATATCACAGCAGATTCAGGCTGAGCCTGTGGCTAACATCGAGCGGACTGTTACACGCAGAACACGCATCAACCAGTCGCCTACAGCGCTCGATGCAGCGCAGCCGCAGCAGATTGACTCACAGCTGAATCCGCGTCACACTTTTGCCAACTATATCGAAGGCGACAGCAACAAACTGCCGAGAGCTGTCGGCCTGTCAATCGCTGAACATCCCAACACTACACAGTTTAACCCTATGTTCATTTACGGTCCGTCAGGATGTGGTAAAACTCACCTTATCAACGCCATAGGTGTGCGTACTAAGGAGATTTATCCGCAGAAAAGGGTGCTGTACATAAGTGCGCGACTGTTTCAGGTGCAGTTTACAAATGCCGTCCTGAACAACCGCACCAACGATTTCATCAACTTCTATCAGACGATAGACATGCTCATCGTTGATGATATACAGGAGTGGGTGTCAGCTGCAAAGACACAGGAGACATTCTTCCACATCTTCAACCACCTGTTCCGCAATGGCAAACGAATAATTCTTGCGTGCGACCGTCCGCCCGTTGACCTTCAAGGCATGAGCGACCGTCTGCTCACACGTTTCAGCTGCGGACTTATAGCCGAGCTCGAAAAGCCTAACATACAGCTTTGTGTAGACATACTTAACAGTAAGATTAAACGCGACGGACTGCATATACCGGCTGATGTTGTCAACTTTATAGCCCAGACAGCCAATTACAGCGTGCGCGGACTTGAGGGAGTAATTAATTCTCTGTTGGCATTCTCTGTGGTTTACAATTGTAATATAGACATGCGCCTTGCCGAGCGTGTTATAAAGCGTGCCGTCAAGATAGACGACAAGCCGCTTACCATCGACGATATTCTCGACACAGTTTGCAATCATTTCAACGTGACAACTGCTGCTGTGGCCAGCCGCAGCCGTAAGCGCGACTATGTGACTGCCCGTCAGGTGTCGATGTATCTGGCTCAGAAATACACCAAGATGCCCGCTTCGCGTATAGGAAGGCTGATTGGCGGAAGAGATCACTCTACCGTTATTCACAGTTGTACTCAGGTTGAGCATCGTATAAAGACAGACAAGCTGTTCAGTGATGAAATTGCGAGCATTGAGAACTCGTTTAAGCTCAAGAAATAACAAAAGCAGATTATTATAATGGCCTTTCGGCTAAAAATTGTTCATATTGGATAAATGGGTAGGGCTGTCTTTAATACTTTTTTGAAGACAGCCTTTATTGTTGTTCTGTCCTTGTTGTGGCTTTAAGTTATATTTAATTGTTGTTTAATGCTTAACGTATAATCACAATATAGACAACAAGACGGCTGAAAGCATCAATATGCTTATAGCATCGAAATGTATTCCTAATTCAATCCGGGTTGTTGGTCTGCCTTGCTTTACATTTGAAATTAGTGAAAATAATTTTGTAAAAAACTCATCACTCGTCACATTTTTCTATAACACGTTGACAATGAGCAGATTATGTCGTGACGTTTTATGTTTTCAACTCGTCACACATTTTTATGCATATCCGTTAATGTCTTTTCCTGATTTAGGTTGGTTTCAGACAGACATTTACATGATTAAAGTTGACTTCAAGGCAGATTAAAGTTGATTCCGGTTAAACTTATGCCTGTTATTGGTTAATGTTGTATGGCGTTTTAAATCTGCCTGTAAGACAGACGCTAAGCCATGTGACGAGTTGAAAACATAAAACGTCACGACATAAAATGCTGAAAAAGAGCAGGTTATGTGCGGATGTGACGAGTGATGAGTTTTTAATAAAATTTATTTTGTTATTTAAGAAATTCTAGATGCTTTTGTAAAAGCAGCCATTTCTCAATGCAAAAGGTGTGCTTTTGCATTGTAAAAGGCCATGTTTTATCATGCAAAAGCATATCTTTTGCAAAAGGTTTAGCCGTCAATAACATCATTCCCGTCAAGAATGTTATATATTAATCGGCCATTTTTACATCTTTGATACATAAAAAATGGCGGCTATTGGATAGCCGCCATTACCTTTTGCAAAAGCGATAAGGAGTAACTTCTTAAAAAACATCCGTATCAACAAACTGCATTTACTTTTTCTTTCCCCTTTCATCTTTATAAAAAACATCAATCTCAAAATCAAGTGCTAACATCTTCAACAGACCCCTCACCACTTTTTCAAGGTTTTATCACAAATAATCAGTTGCCTGTTTTGTCAATTGCCAAGGTTTATTTTCTTATGTTTTGAGACCGTTAGACAACTCTTTATCAGTTCTATTTTTCTGCCATAAATATACAAAATTAATTTTATACTGCAAAATATTTGTACGAAAAAATGATATTTTTTTTATTTTTTATTGATTGTAGCGATGAAATGGCACATTTGTTTGCATTTGTGCAACAGAAATATTACTATAGAGTTGCATGTTCGTTAAAAAAGCCTTAACTTTGCGCCCGGTTTACAAACGGTAGATTAAGGGGTGCCTGATAAATTGCAGGCTGAGATTAAACCCTGGAACCTGATACGGGTAATTCCGTCGTAGGGATAAACGGCCGAATTTCTTTTTGTTTTGGTCTGAAGGATTTAAGTAAGCATAAAAAGTGCCCCTTTATGTGTATTTAATTTAAGTTTTTAATGAAGCGTTATTTTATTGTTGCGGCAGCGTTGGCTCTATTGATGACTGACGCAAATGCTGCACGCGAATCAAGAAAGGAAAAAGCAGACTCGGTTAAGACCTATGCGCTGCAGGAAGTTCAGGTGTTGTCGACTAGAGCAGGAGAGACAACGCCTATCACACACACCGACATCAGCAAAAATCAGATTAAGTCGATGAACTACGGCAAGGACATTCCGTTCATCCTCTCTCTTACGCCATCAGTAACAACTACGTCTGATGCCGGCAACGGCATTGGCTACACCAGCATAAGGGTGCGCGGCACCGACCCTACACGAATAAACATCACTGCCAACGGTGTGCCTATCAACGACTCTGAAAGCAGCAACGTTTATTGGACCAATATGCCCGACTTTGCTTCGAGCGTTGAGAGCATGCAGATTCAGCGCGGTGTCGGCACGTCTACAAACGGTGCCGGTGCGTTTGGAGCAACTATCAACATGCAGACCGAGAACATAGGTGTAAAGCCTTTTGGAGGTGTTGACCTGTCGGCAGGAAGCTACGGTTCGCACAAGGAGACTTTCCGCTTTGGCACCGGACTCATCAATGGTCACTGGGGATTTCAGGGACGTTTGTCTAACGTGGGCAGCGACGGATATATCGACCGCGCTTCGTCCAAGCTCGACTCTTATTTCCTCCAGGGCGGATATTTCTCAGACAACACCGTTGTTAAGTTTATAACATTCAACGGAAAGGAAGAAACCTATCATGCATGGAATTATCCTTCGCTCTATGAGATGAAACTCTACGGCCGCAGATACAACTCTTGCGGATATATGTATACCGACGAAAACGGCAACATGCACTTCTATGACAACCAGATAGACTATTACCACCAGCAGCACTATCAGCTGTTGTGGAATCAGATTCTCTCGCGCGAACTGAGTCTTAACGTTGCTTTGCACTATACCAAAGGTTTCGGCTATTACGAGGAGTATAAGACAGACAGGACACTTGCCGAATATACTCTCACAACCGACTGGAACAAAACCAGCGACCTGGTGCGCCGCAAGCAGATGGACAACGACTTCTACGGAGCCATAGCATCACTCAACTATAACAACCGCAAGGGACTTAAAGCCACTATTGGAGGTGGATGGAACAAATATGACGGCGACCATTACGGCAACGTTATGTGGGTGAAGAACTTTGACGAGGCCCTGGACCCTGACCATAAATATTATGACAACAACGCCAAGAAGACCGACGGCAATATTTACGGAAAGGTGAACTATGAGTTTGTCAAGGGACTGAGCGCTTATGTCGACCTTCAGTATCGTCATGTCAACTATAAGATGAACGGCCTTTCTGACGCGTTCGACTATGACACATATAAGCAGATATCGTTCAATGAGGACAACTCGTTCGATTTCTTCAACCCTAAGGCCGGTATATTCTGGCAGATCAACAACAATCATCAGGCTTATGCATCGTTTGCCGTATCTCACCGCGAGCCTACCCGCAACGACTATGAGGACAACATCGGCAAGGATCTTAAGGCTGAGAGACTTTACGACTGGGAACTTGGATACAAGTTTGCCATCAGCAGATTTTCTGCCGGCGTGAACTTCTATTACATGAAGTATAACGACCAGTTTGTGCTTACTGGCGAGCTTAACAACATCGGCGAGATGATTGCGCGCAACGTTGGCGAGAGCTATCGTATGGGCGTTGAGCTGCAGGCCGCATGGCAGCCTGTAGACTGGTTCCGCTGGGATGCCAACGCAACATGGAGCCGCAACAGAGCCAAAGACTGGCACGTAACACTGAGCGACACCGGCGAGAGCGTTACTCTTGGCGACACACCTCTGTCATTCTCGCCCGACCTTATCTTCAACAACATCTTCACGTTCAAGTGGAAGGGCCTTAGCGCGTCGCTGCAGAGCCAGTATATCGGTGAGCAGTATCTCACCAACACCGGCTTCAAGAGCTACGTCAGCGAGAACGGGAACGGCGGAAACAACGTCAGCATGATGATTGACAGCTACTTTGTAAGCAATCTCGACCTGTCATACACATTTAAGCTGAAAGGCCTTAAGAGCGTAACGCTCGGCTGCACAATATACAATCTGTTCAGCGAGGACTATATGAACAACGGATGGTCGGCTCCAAACTACAAGAAGAATGCTCAAGGCAAGGTTGTTGCCTATACTGAAGACGACGAATACGAAACAGGATATGCCGCACAGGCTCCGATAAACTTTATGGCTCATCTCAGCCTGACGTTCTAACAACAGCTGCTGCAAGATGGACTTTAATCAGTTTATGTCACAATATTGGCTCGACATCGTAACCACGGTGTTGGGCCTAATATATATATGGCTTGAATATAAAGCCAGCATAGCCCTGTGGCTTGTGGGCATAATAATGCCTGCGATGGATGTGTGGCTCTACTGGACTCACGGACTGTATGGCGACGCCGGGATGGCAGTATATTACACCCTTGCTGCGATTTATGGCTATGCCGTATGGAAGTTTGGCCGCAAGAAGGGGCAGAAGGACAATGAGGAGATGCCTGTCACTCATTTCAAGCGTTCATTAATTCTGCCCGTAACTCTGTTTTTCTTCGCGGCATGGGCATTGACATGGTGGGTGCTGGTGACCTATACCAACAGCACCGTGCCAGTTACCGACGCCTTTACCAATGCCCTGAGCTTTGTAGGCCTGTGGGCATTGTCGAGAAAATACATAGAGCAATGGCTCTTTTGGATTGCCGTTGATGCCGTGTGCGCATATCTCTACATCGGCAAAGGCATACCATTCAAGGCATCGCTCTACGCCCTTTATGTGGTAATAGCCGTAATGGGCTACTTTAAGTGGAAACGGATGATGAGGCTACAGTCACAGCCGGCATAGGGTGGCGCCTGCGCCCCCTCATCACCCATATTACTCCCATCCGTCCCATCACTCCCATCTCCCCCAAAAAATCTAAAGTAATGCATTATCCTCTTATAACAACATCCTTCTCCCCCGAGGCTGTAATCCTTGGCAATGGCGATTTTCCTACGGCAGCCATACCGCTTGCCGCGCTTGCCAATGCACGTTACGTTTGCTGTTGCGACGGTGCTGCGGCCGGTTATATTTCGCGTGGCTTTGTGCCCGATGCCATTGTAGGCGACGGCGACTCGTTGAGCAAAGAGTTCAAGGAGAAGTATCATGACATACTTCACATAGTAAATGAACAGGAAGACAACGACCAGACCAAGGCCACACGCCACTGCATAAGCATGGGGTTCAGGAGCATTGCATACGTGGGAGCAACAGGAAAGCGTGAAGACCATACACTGGGAAACATCAGTCTGATAGAGCGCTACAGAAACGAGATGGGCATAGACGCCGTGATGCTTACCGACCATGGCTACTTCTTTGCGGCTGAAGGCGACGCCGAGTTTGACACCTTTGCAGGTCAGCAGGTAAGCATATTCAACTTTTCTTGCGGCAAGATAGAAAGCAGCGGACTGAAATGGAACTCTTACGCATACGGCAGCTGGTGGCATGGCACACTAAACGAGGCTGAGGGCACCGGCGTAAAGTTTAGTGCCGACGGCAGCTATCTGGTGTTCTTCACTTACGACGGCAAGAACCGGCACGGGCTTAGCTGCCGGTGAAATAAAACTGCCTGCACTCATCAGCGCAGGCAACTGTTACATGTCAAGGCAATATAATAACAGCGTGCCTGCAAGTCAGTTACGACTGTCCGCCCGCTGTTTTTTGTGAAGTTGGCAATCAAGACTGTCTAATCAGTCCCTGCCAATGAGTTCAGACACATATTCTTACCATCCGCCGCCCAAAGCCTTATACAGGTTCACTTTAGCCAGCTGGCTGTCCAGCAGGGCGTTGCTTACTCCAATCTGTGCATCAAGATAAGTACGCTGTGCGTCAAGCAAGTCCATGTAGCCAATGGCTCCGTTTACGTATTGTACAAGGGCAAGCGACAATGCCGTCTTCGACGAGTTCTCAAGGTCGTAGCGTGTCTTGTATATTTCTTTCACCTTATTAAAGTTGGCTATTGCATTGTATGCATCCTTAAAAGCCGTCAGAACAGCTTTCTCGTATGCGTAGACAGCACGTTCGTATGCAGCTTCTGCCGCTTTGTGGCGTGCCTTGTTCTTGCCCATGGCGAATATAGGCTGAAGCAGGTTGGCGCTTAAAAAGTGGTAAGGCGTGCTTAATACTCCTTTCAGGTCGTCGCTTTCAGTTCCGAGATATCCTGTAAGTGTTATGTTCGGGAACATACTTGTGTATGCAACGCCAACCTTTGCATTTGCTGCAATAAGCTGTTGCTCGGCTTCGCGCACGTCAGGCCTGCGCTCCAGCAGCGATGAAGGCAATCCTACCGGCAGACTGTCAGGGAAGATTACTTCCTGAGGCAGTTCAGAGCGTTCTATGTGGTGTGGGTATTCGCCTGTAAGTAGTGCAAGCTCGTTTTCCTTTGTGGTGATTTGCAGTTCAATGTCGGGCACGAGTGTCTCCGTCTTTGACAGTTCCACGAGAGCCTGACGGTATGTTACTTCCGATGTCAGTCCGCCTTCATAGCGTATGCGTGCAAGATGTTCGCTCTCTCTGCGTGCCGTTACGGTCTGATGTACAATAGCCAGTTCGTTGTCGAGCGCCACAAGTTCATAATATGTCTGTGCCACCTGCGCAATGAGGCTTATCTGCAGTGCGCGCCGGTTTTCTACAGAAGCCATAAACTCGGCAATGCTTTCATCATGAGCCCAGCGCAGTTTCCCCCACAAGTCGAGCTCCCAAGACATTGCTGCTTTCAGGTCAAACTGATTGCTGTTGCCGTGATGCTCTCTTTCTTTCTCGGCATAGATTTTAGCTCCGAACGCAGGAAACATATTGGCGTAGTTTATACGTCGCATCTCTGCCAGCTCTTTTATTCTGGCTGCCGCCATCTGCATATCCTTGTTGTAGACAAGAGATTTGGATATAAGCTCTTGCAGGATGGTATCCGTGTAAACCTCTCTCCATGAAATGTCCGCAATAGATGCCGAGTCAGTGTTTCCCTCATCGGTCAGTGCTGCCGGCAGTTCAATATTCGGACGTGTGTATTTTCTGCCTATCTGACAGGCAGACAGACTTATTGCGGCCGTTAATATCAGCGCATGTATTATGTATTTCAATCCGTGTCTCATAATTGTCATTGCTGTGCTATGGCTTTTTGTTCCTTGTTTCCTTTTTTGGTCTTCAATCTGTTTTTGGCTTTATATATTGCAATGAAGAAGAATGGGATGAGCTGTATACCAATGAAAACGGCTGCCAGCATTCCGAAGAACACGCCCGTGCCGATAGCCTTTCGGCTTGCTGAGCCCGGTCCTGATGCAAGCACCATTGGGAGTATGCCCAGTATGAATGCGAACGACGTCATAAGTATCGGGCGGAAGCGCAGTCTTGCCGCATGCAGCGTGGCTTTCAGTACATTTACTCCCGCATCGGTTTCATCCTTCGCAAACTCTACAATAAGTATGGCGTTTTTAGCCGCAAGTCCCATAAGCATCACCAGTCCGATCTGGAAGTATGTGTCGTTTTCAAGTCCGCATACTGCAATACCTATATAGGCTCCCAATGCTGCTACAGGCAGCGAAAGCAGCACCGCAATAGGGACGCTCCAACTTTCATACAGTGCGGCGAGGAACAGGAATACGAAAATAAATACCAACGAGAGTATTATTCCAGTCTGTCCTCCGGCCTGTTTCTCCTGATATGACAGTCCGCTCCATTCGAGTCCTATATTGTCAGGCAGATGTTCCTTTACAAGTTCTTCCATTATGTCCATTGCCTGTCCCGAACTGTAGCCATGCGCCGCAGTGCCTCTTATTATTGCCGTGTTGAACATATTAAAGCGCTTTATGCTGCCCGGGCCTGTGGTATATTCGGTATTGCCCAATGCTGTCAGTGGAATCATGTCGCCGTTAGAGCCGCGTACATAGTAGAGGCTTATGTTGTCGCGGTGTTCTCTGTAGGGAGCTTCAGCCTGTATGTAGACTCTGTAAATGCGGTTGAACATATTGAAGTCGTTGACATACACCGATCCCGTATAGGCTTTCATTGTAGAGAACACGTCAGCCATTGGCACACCAAGCATCTTCACCTTGTCCCTGTCGACGTCGAAGTAAAGTTGCGGTATTTCTGCCTGCAGCGATGACGACATACCTGACAGCTCTTTACGCATTGAGGCATAGTGCATCAGCGTGTCGGCTGCGTTTACAAGGTCGTCATAAGTTGCGTCGCCGTGAGCTTCGAGTTGCATCTCGAATCCTCCTGATGTACCCAAACCGGGAATTACAGGAGGCGTTGACAGATAAAACTTACACTCAGGATATTCCGATAGTTCACGGCTTACGCTTGCCATGATGTCCTCTATGGTGTTATCGTCACGCTCTTTCCATTCTTTCAGTATAACGGTGAGCTGAGCCCTAGTCTGGCTTGTTCCCACGCGCGGACTTGATCCTGTTACGTTCTGCACGTATTCAACAGCGGGATTCTTCATCAGAAAATTCACCGCCCTTTCAGTTACGGCACGTGTGCGTTCGAGCGTCGTACCTTCGGGCATTTCAAGTTCCACGGTGAAGTATCCCTGGTCTTCCGACGGCAGGAAGCTGGTAGGCGTAAGTTTGTTGAATATGAATATGGCTATCAGAATCATGCAGAACCCAACGCCCACACGACGTGGATTCTTGATTATTCTTGATATTCCTGCTATATATTTGTTGTTGCCCAGGTCGAGCCATCTGTTGATAGCCGTGAACACTTTGTTCTTAGGCTTGTTCTTGTCTGTAGGCTTGAGTATCAGAGAACACATTACAGGGCTGAGCGTAAGCGCCACTATGGTAGAAAGCAGCACCGAGATTACAATCGTAACGCTGAACTGGCGGTACAGCTGTCCTGTTATGCCCGACAGAAAACTTACAGGGACGAACACGGCTGCCAGTACAAGCGACGTGGCTATAAGCGCTCCCGTAAGTCCGTTCATTGCCTTCTTGGTGGCTTCATACGCACTAAGATGTTCCTCTTCCATTATGCGCTCCACATTCTCCACGACGACAATGGCGTCGTCTACCACAAGGCCTATGGCAAGCACAAGACCGAGAAGGGTGAGCATGTTGAGCGAGAAACCTAATATCAGCATGAATCCGAATGTTCCTACCAGTGAGATTGGTACGGCCACAAGCGGGATGAGTGTGGCTCGCCAGCTCTGAAGGAAAAGGAACACTACGATGATTACGAGTACAAGCGCTTCAAACAGAGTCTTGTATACCTCGTGGATCGACTCCGATATGTATGTCGTCATATCGAACGGTATCTCGTAGTTTACGCCCTCGGGGAAGTTGTGGCTTATTTCCTCCATTGTCTTCTTTACGTTCTCTGCCACTTCCATTGCGTTTGCCCCTGGCAGCATGTATATGCCGAGTACGGCTGCGTTGCCGCCGTTTATTCCACTCTCGGTATTGTACGACTGTGCTTCGAGAGAAACTCTTGCCACGTCTCTCAGGCGTATGAACGAGCCGTCGGCATTGGCTCTTAACACTATTTCTTCAAACTGCCCAACAGTGGACAGACGTCCTTGCGCCGTGATGGGTATCGTGAAGTCGAGTCCCTTTACGGGCTGTTGTCCCAGTACGCCGGCTGCCGACTCTCTGTTCTGGTCTTTAAGGGCATTCTGCACGTCCTGCACAGTAAGGCCGAAGCTTGCCAGTCGTGCCGGGTCAAGCCATATCTGCATGGCATAGTAGCGGCTGCCCACGTTAGACACGCGTCCCACTCCCGGTATTCGCCTTAACAGGTCGACAACGTTCAGTGTGGCAAAGTTGCTGAGATATATTTCATCAAACTTTGTGTCGTTTGATGTCAGACAGATAGTCATCAGCTGACTTGCAGCCTGCTTTTCAATCTCGATGCCGTTTTGCACCACTTCTGCCGGCAGACGCGACTCAGCCAGTTTTATACGGTTCTGTATTTCCACTGCCGACAGGTCTGGATCGGCAGAAATGTCAAACGTCACTGTTGCCGAGAATGAGCCGGAGTTGGAACTGTTTGACTCCATGTAAATCATACCCGGAGTTCCGTTCAGTTCTTGCTCTATAGGCGTAGCCACAGCCTGCGACACCGTAAGCGCGCTGGCTCCCGGATAGGATGCACTGATCTTGACCACCGGAGGCGTTATTTGCGGATACTGGTCTATGGGCAGCATTGTCAGTCCGATAAGTCCAACAATGACTATTAGGACTGATATTACTATTGAAAAGACCGGTCTGTCTATGAAGAAGTTTACTTTCATCTATTCGTAAGCTTTTGTTTTAATTGTTTTTTGCATGCAGACGTGCCACCGTCTTCTTTCTGTTGGCCACGCGTACTTTCATTCCTGGCGTAAGCTTGTGGTATCCCTCGCTGATTATGGTTTCGCCCGGGGCTAGTCCTCTCTCCACTACAACCTTGTTGCCAAATTCAGGCCCAAGCTCTATAAAGCGGCGTTCGGCCGTAGAGTCGCGTCTCATGACGAATACATAAGCTCCACCTTTCTCAATGATGAGTGCCTTTTGAGGTACAACAGTTGCGTTTTCGCGAATATCGAGCAATGCGTGTACTTTAGTAAACTGTCCCGGAAGCAACACGTGATCGGGGTTTGGCATTTCTGCACGTACAGAGAATGTTCCGGTCTTCGGACTTACTTGCGGTTCGGCAAAGTCAACAAGTCCCTTGTATGGATATTTGCTGTTGTCGGGCAGCGTTATTGTTACATACGGCTGCCATGAGCGCGACGAGTCGCGCTGTCCGAGGTTAATGTTTCTCTCCTTGCTCTTAAGATAGTCGAGCGCTGTCATGCTGAAGTCTATCAGCACGGTGTCGCTCTTAACTACAGTTGCCAGCAGCGACTTTCCGCCCGTACCCACAAGTGTGCCAAGGTCTACAAGTCTTTCGCTGATATATCCTGATATAGGCGAGCGCACGTAGGTGTAGCTCAGTTCCTGTTCAGCTTGGACAAGGTCGGCACGGCTCATGCCCATGCTTGCCACTGCCGTCTCATACGCCGCCGTGGCGTTGTCAAGGTCAAGGCGGCTGGCTGCATTCTGCTCAAACAAGGGGCGTATGCGCTCAAGGTCGCGCCTGGTCTTCAGCATCATCGCCGAGTCCTTGCGCAGCTGTGCGCGTGCCTTGTCTACTTTTGCCTTATACTGGCGCTGGTCAATAACGAAGAGTATCTGTCCTTTTTTGACGTATGTTCCTTCGGCGAAAGCCATTTTTTCAAGAAAGCCTTCCACTCTGGCGCGCACCTCCACAAACTGATGCGCACGTATGCGGCCTACATAGTCGCCGTAAATCTCAACATCTTCCACGCAGACTTTCTCTACAGAAACGACTGGTATCTCAGGTGCCTTTTTCTTAGGCCATGTCATTATTACGTATCCTGCTATAACGGCAACGATGCAACAGGACATTAATATCAGGCGTTTTTTGCGCAACTTTAGTTCTTTTTTGGCGAAAAATTGTTTTATTCTCATCATTGATATTGTCAGTATGTTGATACTTTAAGTTTATGTGTAACTAATAATTTTTTTCTAAATATAATTCACTTCCTTACGGGTTAATGCCAATGGCAGCATATCGTTACGAGTTATTTTATAACTTTCATCATTTATTTAAATACGTGGTAATGCTGTTCCTCAAGCTGCCAAGTCTATAGGCACCTCAATGCCTCATTTCGTCACACGGCTCATCGGCCTGTTCTTCGCTGTGCATAAACTGTCGAAGGGGCATAAATGTTCCTTTGTTTATTTTATTCTTATGGCTTTTTGTCATTATAAATGTAATATTTCGTGTTTTTATCATCTGCAAATATAGTCTTTTAGTTTCATACATCCAAACAAAGACATTACGTACTGATAGATTAATGTTAATTTGGCGAAAGATAGGTGTTACTTCATCTAAAATCGGATAATTATAAAAAGGCAAAAAATCATAAGGAAAACATACGTTTGATGTTAACAAACGCTCAAAACAGATGCAGTCTCGATGCTGACTGTAAGCAAAACAAGACGTGTTGGTTTCAGATTGTTAACCTATTGTTTAAGAGTCGTAACTCGGCCACTTTTGATACGAAAGTGGCCGAGTTTTTTATCGAAAACAAATGGGTTAGAAACTCTATTTAACTGAGTTGCTAACCCATTTGTTATTTCATTCATTTGTTGCCGTTGTCCGCTGCACTTGCAAAGTTGCCGTGGGCAAGGCGCATTATGATTGTTGTGCCTGCATTTTCTTCAGACTCAATCTTAACCATAATGCCGTAAAGTTTGAGTATATTCACCGCAAGGCTCATTCCGATGCCGTTGCCCTGAAACGAGCGCGTGTTGGCAGCGCGATAGAAAGGCTGCGTGATGTATGGAATGTCCGACTTGGGTATGCCTATGCCCTTGTCCTTTATCACAACGGATTTTTCGTTGAGAGTTATGTCCACATCGTCGGACGAGTATTTCAGCGCATTGCGCACAATATTACTGACGGCCATCTTCAGCAGATAAGGATTTGCCATTATGCTGCAACTGTCGCAGCCTTGTGATACGTTAAGGCATACACGCTCGTTGTCGGTAAACTGTTTAAGAAAGTCTTTCCATATTATCATTTCACGACTTTCGCCGTCAGACTCGTTCATTGCCATCGACAGATACAGCAGCTGCTTTATGGTCTGCGACATTCTTTGAGCCTCCTGTTCAATTCTGTTGAGCGAATCTTCATAGTCGGCAGCGTCGCGTTTCTTCATCAGCGCAATCTCACATTCGCCTTGTATGGCCGTAAGCGGATTGTTAAGTTCGTGCGACGCATGATGTATGAACTGCCGTTCGCGCTGATACGCCTCATGCAGCGTGTCGATGTGCCGTTGGGTGTAAAGACGGCTAACCAGAACAACTATGAGTATGCACAGGCTCGTTACGCCAATAAGCCAATAGCCCATCTGCCGGTGCAGATATTCACCGAGATGCCTGTTGAGCATAACAATAACGATAAAGTTGCCTTCAGGCTTGGGATAATATACAGCCAGTCCGAGATTGTCGCCATGTTTGAATTTCAGTTCACCTTTATCTCTAAGTCTTTCAATCTGTCCGGGCGACATAAATCTGAGCAATGCCCTGCGTGTGGCCTGCGTCTTGTCGGCATCAAGCACAATCTGTGTCGACACGGGCTTTGCCACGGTGTCGGTGCGGTGCTCCATGTATATGTCGTAGACTCTGTTGCCGCTGCAGCGCTCAAGGTTCTTCTGCGCAATGAGCTCGGCGCGCTCCTCGAGGAACGAATAATAGAGGTTGTCGGCATAGCCCGACATCCAATACCACAGCACGGCAAAAGCCATGCCTATGGCGCACAGCGTTATAGCCGAATAGATGAAAATAATCTTATGAGCAATCTTTAGCATAATCTTTAATTAACTTGCGTTGAGGCTATTCCATTACATATCCCACGCCTACCACAGTGCGTATGTATTTGTGGCTGAAGCCCTTGTCGATCTTGTTGCGCAGGTAGTTGACATACACGTCAACCACATTGGTGTTAGTGTTGAAGTTTTTGTCCCACACGTTTTTCAGCAGCTGCTCACGGCTTAACACCACTCCGTGGTTATGTATGAAATATTCGAGCAGCCGGCATTCTTTCACCGTAAGGTCTATCACCACGCCCTCACGCTCAGCCCTGTGTGCCGACAGATTGAGCACAATGTCGTTGTAAGTTATTTCGGGCGCCACGCCGCCGGCATTAGAGCCCCGCCTGAGCAGCGCGGCTATGCGTGCCTGCAGCTCCCTGAAGCTGAATGGCTTGACAACATAGTCGTCGGCTCCCGCGTTGAGCCCGTCGACAATGTTCTGGGTGGTGCCCAGGGCGGTGAGCAGCAGCACCGGGGTGGTGTAGCCAAACTGCTCCCTATATCGTTGGCAAAGCTCCAGTCCGCTGATTTTAGGCATTATTATGTCGAATATCAGCAGGTTGAACACTCCGTTCTGTATTTCGTTCCATCCGCTTTCACCGTCGTAAGCCACCGTTACGTCATATCCGAACTCCTCGAGTCCGCGCTTAATGAATGAGGCAATGTTCACCTCATCCTCAACCAACAACACCTTGTCCATCTCTCATAAAAAATTGTTTAAGAACAAACGAATCAGTTCATAACTTTATTATATATAGCCCCACATTTATAATATTGGGGCGTGATTACATTACATAAATCAAGCCGTTAGCCGTAAGTAAAGGCACTGACAAATCAGGACTAAGCATGCCGGCTTATGTGACAAGCATGCAAAAAGAATGCCGAGACGGGACGAAGCATAAAATCTAAATGCAAACAAACGTGCCACGGTCCGTAACGGCATCCTTTGTAATCATTATCGGCACGAGCCGTCAGAGCTTTCGCTCGTTGAGCCTGCCTGTGTTGTCGTATATCTGGCGGCGGTATATGCCCTGCACGATAAGCGGGAATACAAACAGGGTGAACAGTGTGGCTCCTACAAGTCCGCCGATAATCACCACAGCCAAAGGCCGCTGACTCTCAGAGCCTATGCCGTGGCTCAGTGCGGCAGGCATAAGGCCGAGCATAGCCATCATTGCCGTCATCAGCACCGACCTGATGCGGTAGCGCACGCTCACCTCAACAGCCTTGTCGAGCGGCATACGCGACATGATGTTGTGCTTTATGTCGGTAACCATTATTACGCCGTTCTGTATGCAGATGCCGAACAGGCAGATAAATCCTACGCCGGCAGATATTGAGAAGTTGAAGCCGGTTATCAGCAGTATCACTATACCGCCTACGGCAGCAAACGGAACGTTCATCAGCACAAGGCCCGCGTCGCGCGGATTGCCGAACAGTACAAACAAGATGATGAATATGAGAACGAGACTTATTGGCACAACCTGAGCCAGTCGGGCTGTGGCGCGCTGCTGGTTCTCAAAGTCGCCTGCCCATACAAACTTGTAGCCTTTGTCGGGATGAATCTGCGCGTCGACCTTTGCGCGTGCCTCAGCCACGGCACCTCCCATGTCGCGTCCGCGGACAGAGAACTTGACAGCACCGAAACGTGAGTTGTTGTCGCGGAACACGAGCAGCGGACCCGTTATTGTGCGTATGCGTGCAAGCTCGCCTATCGGCACCATTGCGCCGTTGGCTGCCGGAACAAGAATCTTGCTTATCTGACTCTCGTTCATACGGAAGTTCTTCTCGTAGCGCACCATGATGTTGAATTTCTTCTCGCCTTCATACATCGTCGACGCGCTCTTTCCGCCGATAGCCATCTCGATAACCGACTGCACCGTCTCCTTGTCGATGCCGTAGCGTGCAAGTGCCGCCTCGTCGAGCTCAATGCGCAGTTCGGGCTGACCGATGTTCTGTATCACTCCCAAGTCGGTTATACCCCGCACTGTCTTCAGTATCTTGTATATCTTGTTAGAGTATGACGCAATCTTCGACAGGTCGTCGCCATACACCTTTACGGCTATCGAGCCTTTAACGCCGCTGACAGCCTCTTCAACATTGTCGGATATAGGCTGGGAGAATCCGAAGTCGACACCCGGAAAAACCGACAAGTCTTTAGCCATCTTGTCGATAAGCTGCTCTTTGGTCAGTCCGCTCTTCCATGTCTCCTGAGGATAAATCTTTACCAGCATCTCAACGTTGTAGATCCTGTAGGGTCGGTTCCGTCGTTTGGTCGTCCGGTCTGGCTCAGCACATTCTCCACTTCAGGATATTTGCGCAGCTTTGCCCTTATCTCGTTGGCAAGCTTTACCGACTGGTCGAGCGATATGCTGCTCGGCATTGACGCACGCATGTATATCGAACCTTCGTTAAGTTCGGGCAAAAACTCGGAGCCGAGCAGAAAATAATATGACAATCCGGCAATCATCACCACTACCGACACGATGAGTGCCCTGCGCTTGTGGCGGCGGCACATATAGAAAAAGCGTATGGCGTTGCTTGTCAGAAACGCTGTGAACGGATTGCGTTTTTCTCTTACATTCTTTTTCAGCAACACCGACGTGAGCATAGGCACGAGGGTTAGCGTGAAGATAAGTGCGCCGAGCAGAGCGAAGCCGAGCGTATAAGCCATAGGACTGAACATCTTGCCCTCAACCTTTTGGAATGAGAATATAGGTATGAGCGCAGTTATGATTATCAGTTTTGAGAAGAACACAGCGCGTGCGCGGTCGTTGGCCACACGCCTTATCAGTCCGAGCTTCAGCTGCTTGTTGTATTCTTGCATGCCAACTTTGCGGGCATGTGCGTCGAGCGCGACAAACAGGCCCTCGACCATAACCACCGCACCGTCGATAATGATACCGAAGTCGATGGCGCCCATGGATATCAGGTTGGCGCTCATGCCTTTGATGTAAAGGCAGATAAACGCAAACAGAAGCGACAGCGGCACTACTATTGCCACATTGATTGTGGTGCGCCAGTCGGCCATGAACAGAAATACGATTATCGTAACCAGGATAAGGCCTTCGGCAAGATTGTGAAGAACTGTATGAACGGAAACGTTGATAAGATCGGTGCGGTCGTAGAAGGGCACAATCTTTACATCCTTTGGCAGTTGCGCCTGTATGTCTGCCACCTTTTTCTTCAGCAATGGTATAACGGCACCCGGGTCGTCGCCGCGGTGCATAAGCACAATACCTTCCACAACATCGTTCTTGTCGCCGATGCCGCATTGTCCGAGTCTAGGCAGACTCGACTCCTTTACCGTTGCCACGTTCTTGACAAGGATAGGCGTGCCGTTGACATTCTTCACCACAACGTTCTCAAGGTCTTTAATGTTGGATATCAGTCCGATGCCGCGCACGACGTATGCCTGTGCGCCCTTGTTCACTATGTCGCCGCCCACGTTGAGGTTACATTTCTCAATGGCGTCGTAAAGCTCAAGGTTGGATATGCCGTAACTGTTAAGCTGGTTAGGATTTATCTGCACCTCAAAAGTCTTTACCTCACCGCCGAAGCTCACTACGTCGGCAACGCCCGGCACGGAGCGCAGTTGTCTGTCAAGCACCCAGTCCTGCAGTGTCTTCAGTTCTCTTACCGAGCGCTTGTTGCTCTGCAGCGTATATCTGTAAATCTCGCCCGTAGGTCCTGTTGCCGGCTGCACTTCGGGCGACACACCGTCGGGCAGGTCGGCGCCCTTTATAAGGTTATAAACTTGCTGTCGGGCGAACGAATCGTCAACATGATCGTCAAACAGCACATTGACGACAGACAGGCCAAACAGGGTAGTGCTGCGCACAATGGTCTTCTTCTGCACTGGATTCATGGCAAGTTCGATAGGGATGGTTACAAACTTTTCCACCTCCTCAGCGCTTCTGCCCGGCCATTGCGTTATTATGGTTACGTTGGTGTTGGTTATGTCGGGAAAGGCGTCGACAGGCGTCTTCTCGAAACAGTAGACTCCGAATATCACCACCAGCAAGGTCATAAACAGGATAAAGAACTTGTTGCGCAGCGAAAACGTTATTATGTTGTTTATAAAATTCTTCATAAGGCAGATGTTTTATTTTAGCGAGTTATACACAAGCAGCGCGTTATGAACTATAATCCTGTCGCCTACATTCAGTCCTGAAGCCACATAGTCGAGCGTGCCTGTTTCCTTTACCAGTTTCACTTCGCGGTATGACAGCACGTTCTTGCTGTCAACAACTACAACATAGTCTTTGTCGTCGTCAAATATCACTGCCTCCGACGGTACGGCAGGATAACTTCCGCGTCCGGCAGGAACCGATACAAACACGTTGGCATACATTCCAGGTTTCAGCAGGTAGCCCTTGTTGCTCATGTTTATCTTCAGCTGTTCGGTCTTGCTTTCGGCATCGAGCACCGGATAAATCTTGTCCACCGTGCCGTAGAATATCTTGTCGTCGCCGTAAGCCAGAGTCTTCACTATTGCGGCCGCTCCGGTTTTCACCTTGCTTATGTCGTTTTCGTATATGTCAGCAATAATCCACACGTTGTCAAGTCCGGCTATTGTGAACAGCTGTTCGTCCTGGTCGGGGCGTATCTGCATGTCGGGGTTGATGTTGGCCTCGGTTATAAATCCTGATATAGGTGCCTTTATTTCGTAGGTCGACTTGCCTGTTATGTGGTTTATCGAGTAGATTTCGCGCAGGCGCTGCCTTTCAGCCTGTGCGTTCTTCAGGCTTTTGTCAGCCTGCAGTATGTCGCGGTCTGACGCCATACCTCCGTTATACATGTCGTGCATGGCCGACTTCTCGCGTCTCGCGGTGATAATCTGCAGGTCGGCGTCGTTCATCTGTTTCGCATAGTCGGCAACTTCGCCCGATCTTACCACGGCCAGCACCTGACCTTTGTGAACATAGTCGCCAACGGTGGCTCCCATCCGTATCACCGTTCCGCCAAACATCGGAAACACATGAGCCACGTTGTTTGGGTCGCAGTCAACGTGTCCGTTGAGCACAAGCTCGTCGGCAAAGGCATGGTTCTGTACGGTTTCAACCGTTACCACCTTTCGCAGCGAGTCGGTAAGATAAGTTATCTGTATATTGTTGCTGCTGCCATTGTTCTTTGAGCACGACAACATCAGCAAGGCCGTCATTGCGGCTGTAATCAAAACTGTGTTGTTTCTTTTCATATCCTGTATCGTTTTTCTTTTCAATGTCAATATTTCACCACTTCGCGTCCTGCCGCCATGTTAAGGTCTTCTGCCGACAGGAACACTTTTTCTCTCACTGTTGATATTTCGAGCATCGCTTCTTTGTAGGTCTTGTAGAAGTCGACAAACTCTATCAGACTGATGTTGCGCTTGCGGTAGTTCTCGTTTACGCTCTGAAAGAGAGTGTTGATGTTTTCTCTGTCGAAGTTGTCAGACACACTCTTTTCGAGCGACAGCGCACGTATGAAGTTCTCCTTTGCCACAGCCACTTCGTTCTGTGCCTTGGCTATGGCTCCGGCATAGTTTTCTTCACACTGGGCTATGCGTGCCTTTGCGCTGCGTATGTTGCCTTGGTTGCGGTTGAACAATGGCACTGAGAGACTGACGCCCACTGCAAAATAGTTGGGAAAATAGCCTGCGTTGCGGTCATACTGGCCGGTGATGTGTACTTCTGGCCATGCCTGCGACTTGCTTACATCGAGCGATGCCTTGGCCTGTTCGGCTTGGTTGCGGGCCATCATCACGTCGGAGCGCTGCATCAGACTGTCGGTAAGCAGTTTGTCGCACTCTGACACATCGGGTATTGCCGATATGTCAGAGTGAAACACAGCATTGATGTTGATTGAGGAGGGTAGAGACATGAGCAGGCGAAGGCGCCCCTGAAGAGATGACACGCTGTCGAGAAACTCGTTTTGCTCTCTTCTCACCGACAGCAAAAGTGCCTGTATGCGGGCTGTCTCAATCTTTGATATGTTGCCTTTCTTCTCCTGCACTAATAGTTGGTCGAGGGTGGTGCGCAGCGATACTATCTCGTTTTGATAAATCTTCATGTTGCGCTGCGCGAAATAAAGCCTTACGAATGTTTTGTGAAGTTCGGCACGCAAGTTGCGCAACAGTTCCTCGAAGCGTGCCATGGCAACGTCGTGTCCTCGTTTAGCCTCTTTCACTACGTTGGAGTGCTGCCCTGCAATGCTTATCAGCTGGTCTACGTTAACAACCTGTTCGCTGTTGCGTCCGAAGTCGAAGTAGCGGTGATTAAGTCTGTTGTAGACATTCTCCTCGATAGAAATTACAGGGTTATGATACAGTTTGGCCTGAGTTATGGCTGCGTCGGCCATACTGATGTTGCACCTTTCGGCCAGCAAGTCGATGTTTTGTACCAAAAAGAGCGAGTCGGCTTCCTCTATGGTCAGGTCAACAGTCTGACTGAAACCCGTGCTCGCCCATAGAATAAATAATCCCGATAAAACAATCTTTTTACTGAATAACACCATATTTTTTCCTGAACTTTAAATAACAGGTGCAAAGGTATTTATTTGTTTTATCAAAGAAAAGCAATGTCAATTAGACTAAATTAATACGATATTAGAAAAATATTAGAAACGCATTAATCAGCCTCGCAATGCTGTTATGTTATTGATAATGAGATAATTATGCACGTAAAGCCAATCTTGGCTGACTATGGATTAATTCTTTTTGTTACAAAAACCGGGAGACAACAGATTAGTTAAAGCTGTCTTGGCTTCTAATCCGTTGTCTCCCGGTTACTAAATATTGTTATGTCAGGTGAATGTTGCCGCTCATGTATTGCTTGTGCCGTTATAGGCTTTTATGCGCGGCAGATATTGAAATTACATAAATCCCTGATGCTTCAGTGCCTCAATCATCCCAGCCGACATGGTCTCGTTGTCTTTCTTGGTGTAGCGTATGTCGGTGAATATCTGTGCGAGAGTTTCCTTGTTGTTTATCTTTACGAACTCGCGGTTCTCCTCAAGTGCTTCTTTCTCGGCATAATACTTGTCGATGTCGGCAGGAGTATAGTCGTGGTATGTCTCGCTGTGTACAAACGAGTTGAGCGGCAGACGGTCGGTGAGCGGCGGATTTTCGTCGGGCCAGCCCAGTGTTATAGTTGCTACAGGCATTACGAGTTTAGGCAGACCTAACACGTCGATAATCCTCTGAGGCATATATACGGTTGTGCCAAGATAGCATAGGCCGAGGCCTTCTTCCTCTGCAAGGTTGCAGAATGTCTGAGTATAGAGCAGTGCGTCTGATGCTGCGTTGATGAACGACAGGAAGTTGTCGTATCCGGGTTCAGCCTTGCGGCAGCGGCACCATGTGCTTGCGCGGTTGAAGTCGGCACATATCGTGAGCACCACGGGAGCCTGAGTAACCATAGGCTGATTGAAATGTGCCGGAGCCAGCTTGGCTTTCATCTCGTCAGAGCGCGTAACCACCACGCTGTAGAGCTGCATGTTGCCCATAGTCTGTGTGCGTGCTGCCTCTGTAAGCAGTCGGTTGAGCAGTTCTTCACTAACTTCCTTGTCTGAATATTTGCGTATGCTACGCCTTGTGTTTATAGTCTTCATATCTTTTTATTTTTAATGTCTTCTGTTGCTGCGCCTTTTATCGGGTGTCAGTATGGTGTGGCTTAACCTTGAAGTCGGTCGCCAGCCATTTGCAAAGTTAATCAAAATTCCTGTATTTCTTTGTCTAGCCTTTTCAATTATATTATTTTAAATCTACTTTGTCTGTATGTTTTATGGCGTGCGTCCAAGGTATTACGGCTTGTCAGACGTGTGGCTTGAATATATAAAAATGTAAAATTAACATGATTTAATGTAAAGTATATTTGTCTTTTTGGAAAGCCTGATTATCTTTGCGGCAGAACAATATTGATATATTTGAAGCATCTAAATTACTAACCTTAAAATTTCAAGATTATGAAACAGTATTTTTTGTTGCCTCATTGTTACTTTAAAGCAGGCCTTTGGCTTATGGCTTTGTTTTTGATAATGTTTGGAATCGATTTGGCGGGAGTAGCACCTGAAATCAATATTCCCATGCCATATATAGCCAATGAGATTTTTGGCAAAAACGCATGGTTCGGAGTATTGCCTTCCGAGGATATGTACATGGAGATATGGATGCTCGGCATTTTTATATCGCTGTTTTTTATTGCTATGAGCAAGGAAAAGACCGAAGACGAAATGATGATGCAGATAAGACTTAAATCAATGTTTTTCTCAATTTGGTTTACTTCTATCTTATTTGTTGTAGAAACGTTGTTTGTTTTCAACTTCTCTTATGCTTACAGTCTTTGGGCCACTCTTTATGTATTGCTGATTGTCTTTATCATAAAGTTCCGTTACGAGATTCATCAACTTAAATAGATCAGAACAGAAATGAAAAATACAATAAAGGTAGAACGCGCCATAAAAGATATAACCCAGCAGGACTTGGCCATGGCCATAGGGGTTAGCCGTCAAACTATAAATTCTATAGAGTCGGGCAGGTATGTGCCTTCAACGTTGTTGGCATTGAAGATTGCTGCATATTTTGGCAAGACCGTAAACGATATATTTCAGCTTGAAGACAGCGACTGATAATTTCTTTTATTCTGTTTTTAATATCAATAGCGAATGTAAACCGATAAAATAAGAACATGAACAACACTTCTTTATTCCTTTCAGTCTGCTTTTGCCTTTCAGCATTGATGTGCCGGGCACAACATTTAAGCGAGTATGTCTTGAATATGAGTAAACAAAATCAGGATGAAGCCAATATGCATGTCTGTTGCTCATTCGTTGTTGATTTTCAGAAATCAGACAGCATTGTGATGAACTTTGGCGGTGATAAAGAAATTTCCATTGAAAATCTGTCAATATACAAAGACTCTTCTTCATTGAAACATCACTATTATCCTGAAGTAAAGAAACTTGTACTTAAAGGTTACGCGGGTTTAATTTCTAAGATGAAGATTGAATACGATTATACAAACCTTTCAGCCTTCTTTATTTATGGAAACGGAAAAGCCGAATTGTGGGAAACAAGTTATGATGAATATTATTATCCGTATTTGCCAAACACTTATACTGACATGACCATAAATTTAGAATTGCCTGATTCGCTCGTTCCTATATGCTCTTATCCTATGCCGAATATAGGCAAAGGCAAATATCAATGCACTTTAAAAGGCATATTACAACAGTCTTTATCTTTGGCATTTCTAAAAAAGAATGCATACGTTCATACAAAAATAAGCGAGCCTTATAACATGGATGTGTATCAGATTAAAGGAATGCAGTGTGACCAAAAACGCTATAATGAATTGGTTAGGCTTGCCGATGAAAGTATTTCTTTTTTCAGTAAAGTATATGGTGAAGAATATTTGTGTCAGTCAAGAGACATTACATCATATCCTGCTTTTGTGTTCCATGACGGAAAAGGGTTCAGCAACAGATACAATATAGGATTTATTTCTGCATCGCAACATAAATTTTCAACATATCCGGACATTTATCCGCTTGTGCATGAGATAGGGCACAGGTGGCTTGGAGAATGGACTTTGCTCATTGATGACGGCAAGCCTGGAGCATATTTTATTAAAGAATCATTAAATGAATTTATGACGCTGATGTTCATTCGCTGTCATTATGGAAACGATTTATACAAGTCGCTGATTGAAAAATGTAGACTTGAATATCAGAAAATTAGAAATACATCAAGTGACGAGCCTATAAGAAATGTGGTTAAGAATAATAATAACGTAATAATTTATTATAAAGGTCCGTTGATTTTGGATTTTGTTGCGAAAGAAATTGGATATGATGACTTTATAAAATTAGTATCTTCTTTTTATAAAAGATATGCCGGACAACCTGACTTGAACTATTCTGATTTCACAGATATGGTTGATGCTATTTATCCTTATGAAGGACGCAAACTTAAAATTATGATAGATAATTGATAATTTTATTCATAATTTGAATTAATGTAATGTTATCATTGATTTTTTCTTAATAAATATGTGGCCATATATATTTATTTACCTGCAGAATGAAAACGAAACAAAGAATATAATTTGGGCTCGTTTAATTTTCGGTAAATCTGTCAGTATTTTAACTCAAAGACGTCCGATATTAATATAAAAAGAAAACTTACATTCAAATAGTTAGAGTTATACCCTTACATCAGTAACACATAGGCTTATTTTTGCTTGTGTAGCAGACTTATATTTTCAGATGGAAAAAGTTTTAACAGACACATAAAATAAGCGGACAATGGCAATAAAACTCTTGCCGTCGCCCGCTTGCTGATTTATTGTATGGTAAAGTGCTTATTAAGCTCTTGTGGATAATTCAATAATTCTCGACATTATTTATTTCACCTTTACTGTTGTTATAGGCTGGTCTTTTGTCGCGTCGAGCAGCACAGCCTGATATTTCACCTTGTCGAATTTTATTGTCTTCAGGTCAAACTTTCTTATCGCACTGTTGTGCATCGTGCGGTAATATATTGCCAGATTCTTCATGTCTGTTGCCGATGTCCACTGCGTTGCGCTCGGTATGTCGGCAGGAGTTTCGCCGTCGGCGAATTCAATGCCTACAGGTATGTCGAAGTTGTTGAGTATCTGGAAACACTGCAGCACAGTCTCTTCAGCTGTCTGTTTCTTGGGTGCTGTGGCCTGATAGAACGCTGCGCGCACAAAACGTGACGGCGGCGTTACGTCGCCCGGAATGCCTAAAAATCCGCTGCCGGCTCCAAACGATGCTATGTTTGTGCCGTCGAGAGTCTTTGCCTTTGCCGTGCCGGGATAGAGGTTGACATAGTTGTTCAGATTAGTCATCTGCCATTCAAAGCCCGGTGAGTTGGTCAGCACGCCCAATTTGTTTTCAAACACGTTCACTTTGCCTTCTGTTATCTCAATTACTATCTGACGGCCCGACGGCTCTGTTATGCGCCAGTGAACCGTTGAGGCTCTCGGGTCTATGGCCACCACGTGAACGTCTTTCATGCCTTTGATAACCTCGTCAACAGTGCTGAAGTTGCCGAGAATCCATGATACCAGCTGCAGGTCGGCTATGCTCGACTGGCGGTTGGCTTCATTATAGTTCTCATACTTTCCGTAGCCGGGGAAATAGAACAGGCCTGCCGACAGACCCTTCTCGTTGAGGCCTTCTGCCACAAATTCTTCCTGCTCTACGGCAAAGCCCACGTAACCGTATTTGGCAGTAAACTCCAGTCCGTTTTTCTGTCCTCCCGGAATATACGACTTTTGCGTATATCCTCTTGGCACGATAACATACTTGCTGTTGAGGTCGCTTCCGCCCCATTCGATAGTTCTTGCCGGAATGCTTGTTCCGTCAGCACTCTTAAGGGTTATGCCTGTGCAGGCTTCAGCCTGCTGTGTGTTAGATGCCATCAGGGCCGCTGCGGCCATTACGGCTAATAGTTTCATCCTCATAATCCTTTTGTTTTTATTGATTATTGTTTTTGTTCCGGCAGCTCTCGTCCCTTATTATTATATTCTTTCTGTTCAGTTTTCGGGGCTTTTGTCTGCCATAATCCAAAGATAGTGAATAGTTTCGATATTGCAATGAAATAATCCCATTATTTGTAAATTTAATGATTAAGGTCAAGTGAGTCCATATCATTAATGTGTAAATGAGTTTTTGAGTTGGTGTAGTTGGCTGTCATACAAAAAATACGGCATCCGCAAATGACGGATGCCGTATCAGGTGTGATATGTATTTGGCTTACATTTCCTTGTTTATCACGGCGTTGCGCATTCTTTTGAGCAAGTCGCTCGCAAAGATGAAGTCAGTCAGTTTCTTGTTGTCTGAATTCATAATGTCGGCGCTCACGCCCTGCCACTCTTTATGTCCTTCGTAAATGAATATGATGTTCTCACCGATACCCATCACCGAGTTCATGTCGTGGGTGTTTATAATCGTTGTAATGTTAAATTCGTGAGTGATGCTGTGCAGCAGTTCGTCAATCACGAGCGACGTCTTTGGGTCGAGTCCCGAGTTAGGCTCATCGCAGAACAGGTATTGCGGGTTGAGCGCAATGGCTCTAGCAATGGCAACACGTTTCTGCATACCGCCTGAAAGCTCGCCGGGAAACTTAGAGTCAACATCTTTCAGGTTTACGCGGTCAAGGCATGTCTTGGCGCGGTGTATGCGGTCGCGCAGTGTCATGTTTGAGAACATGTCGAGCGGAAACATCACGTTTTCGAGTACTGTCATCGAGTCGAACAGGGCTGCACTCTGAAATATCATGCCCATCTCCCTGCGCAGCATTATCTTCTCTTTCTTGCTCATGGCCACAAAGTTGCGCCCGTCGTATAGCACGTCACCGCTTGTAGGGTCGAGCAGTCCCACGAGATTTTTCATCAGCACGGTCTTTCCCGATCCGCTTTGTCCTATTATGAGGTTTGTCTTTCCGCTGTCAAACACTGTGCTTATGTTTTTCAGCACCTCTTTATCACCGAACGATTTACAAAGATTCTTAACTTCAATCATGGCCTATGAAAGTATTTGAGTTAGAAAAACATCAGAGAACAGCACAAGCACGCTGCTCGTTACTACGGCGTTGGTGCTGGATTTGCCCACCTCAACCGAGCCGCCTTCAACAGTGTAGCCATAGTAAGACGAAACGCTCGTTATGATGAATGCAAAGAAGATACTCTTTATTATACTCATATACATAAACCACGGGTTGAAGTCGTGCTGAAGTCCTATCGTAAGGTCTTCAGCGCTTATCACGTGTCCTATGTAAGATGTGGCGTAAGCGCCGATGATGCCCGATGCCGTGCTGAATATAACCAGGAACGGCATTATGGTTATCATGCCCATTATCTTGGGCAGGATAAGAAAGTTGGCAGAGTTGACTCCCATGATGTCGAGCGCGTCAATCTGTTGCGTAACCCTCATCGTGCCTATTTCAGAGGCAATGTTTGACCCCACCTTTCCGGCAAGGATAAGGCACATTATTGATGATGAAAATTCGAGCAGCATTATCTCGCGCGTTACGTATCCGGTGACGAAGCGCGGCATCCACGGGCTCTGTATGTTCAGTTTAATCTGTATGCAGATTACGGCACCGATAAAGAATGATATCAGCAGCACTATACCGATTGAGTTTACGCCCAGCGCTGACATCTCTTTCAGATACTGTTTCATGAACATGCGCATGCGCTCCGGCCGCGAAAAAGCACGGCCCATAAGTATCAGATATTTACCGAAACTTGTTAGATATTTGTTTATCAGCATTGTCTTAAAAAGTCTGTTATATAATTTCCCTTAGCGTCAAACCGCTACAAAAGTAACCAAAAATTGATAAAAAACTGCAACAAGTCAGAGAGTTTTTCGTTTCTGTGGATATTATTAGATACAATTTTACTACTTTTGCATAAATAAACATTGTTACTCATCTAAATGAACGAAGAAAAAGATTTGAATGCAGGCATGCCGCAGGGCGAGGGCCTGGTGCTCCGCACTGAAGGACTTGTTAAGCGCTACGGAAAGCGTACCGTGGTCAACGACGTTTCTATCAATGTCAAGCAGGGCGAGATTGTCGGACTGTTAGGACCTAACGGTGCCGGAAAGACAACGTCGTTTTATATGACTACGGGTCTTATTGTGCCTAATGCCGGACATATATATCTGGGTGATAAGGACATAACCGACTTCCCGGTCTACAAACGTGCAAGGGCGGGTATTGGATATCTGCCGCAGGAGGCCAGTGTGTTCCGCAAGCTGAGCGTTGAGGACAACATCATGGCGGTGCTTGAGATGACAGGACTGAAGCGGGCAGAGCGTGATAAGAAACTGGAAAGCCTTATACGCGAGTTCCGACTGAATAAGGTACGCAAGAACAAGGGTGACCAGCTTTCGGGAGGTGAGCGCCGCCGAACAGAGATAGCGCGCTGTCTTGCCATTGATCCTAAGTTCATCATGCTCGACGAGCCTTTCGCCGGTGTCGACCCTATTGCCGTTGAGGACATTCAGCACATTGTGTGGCAGCTTAAATACCGCAACATCGGTATTCTCATAACCGACCACAACGTGCAGGAGACTCTTAGCATAACCGACCGTGCGTATCTTCTGTTTGAGGGCCGCATATTGTTCCGCGGTACGCCTGAACAGCTTGCCGAGAATAAGATTGTAAGGGAGAAATACCTAAGTAACAGCTTCGTTCTCCGAAAGAAAGACTTCCAGCTTATCGACGAGGAGAAAAAAGCTCGCGAGGCAGAGGAAAACGGGTAATCAATTCATAATTCATAATTCACAATTCATAATTCATAATTGGTTGGCGGATACGCCACTTCGTTTTTATTGAAAATAATCAACCCAATTATGAATTATGAATTGTGAATTATGAATTAAAAAGATTTATTTGTTGAAATAGTACAGGAATGTAGCTATTCCGCTCAAGGCTTTCTTTGGAGAATACTTTATCTCAATAGTAAATTTAATTTCGGCCTTAACCGTTCCGCGCAGATTTTCAATGCTGTGCAGGTCGGCAACGAGGCGTACTGATTCGCCAGACTTTACGGCCTGTCCGAACTTCATCTTGTCCATACCGTAGTTGACCATCATTTTCAGGTTGTTCACCTCAATAATTTGGTTCCACAGATAGGGCAGCATTGACAGAGTAAGATAGCCGTGGGCTATTGTTGTCTTGAAAGGACTTTCAGCCTTGGCACGCTCCTGGTCAACGTGTATCCACTGATGGTCAAGAGTGGCATCGGCAAACATATTGATGCGCTCCTGTGACAGTTCAACATAATCAGACACTCCGATGTTCTTGCCGAGAAGAGCGGCAAACTCGTCATAACTGTTGATAATAACTTTGCTCACTTTTACTTAATGTTTATAGATTTATAAAATTTAGTTGATACTTTATATTCCGTCAGGACTATAGAGATACTGCGTCAGCGGGTCGGGATATTCAAACAGTTCTTCGGGCTTGAAGAATCGCTTAATCTCTATTGCCGCATTCTCCGTGCTGTCAGAAGCGTGTATTATGTTCTCCTGTCCGCTCATAGAGTAGTCGCCCCTTATCGTTCCGGGTGCAGCCTTGCGTCCGTTTGTCGCTCCTGTTATGGTGCGCACCACTTCAACGGCTTCGCATCCCTCTACGCACATTGCAACCACTGGGGCAGCCATCATTGATGCTTTTACAAACTTAAAGAACGGTCTGTCGGCCAAGTGTGCATAGTGCTCGTTCAGCAGTTCGTCGGTCAGCTGCATCATCTTCAATCCTACAATGCGCAGGCCTTTGCGCTCAATGCGGTTAATTATTTCTCCGATAAGTCTTCTCTGCACGGTGCAGGGCTTCAGTAGTATTAAAGTTCTTTCCATGTTTTAATGTATTTTATTTGTTATTATTAAGGTTATTGTTCTTTGCTTATTTCTTCAGGGCCTTTCCGTCAGAGAACGCGTTGCCGGCCTTGTCGCCGATCTTTCGGTATTCGTTGTTGAACGGGTCGAATATCACGGGTGCGGCTTTCTCTACATCCACTTTTCCGTCTTCGTCGATAACGCTCTCGTCAACGCTTACGTTCACAATCTCACCGCGCAGTATGCACGTATCAGGATTATAGTCTATCAGCCGGCATTCAACAGCCACGGCCAGCTCGTCGATGAGAGGAGCGTCGACAAATTCCGACTTTGTAGCATGAAATCCGGCACGCTCAAACTTGTCAGGCACATTGTTTCCCGACACCAGTCCTACATAGTCGCATGCCACGATATGCGCTGCGTCGGCCATGCTCACAGTGAACGCCTTGCGTTTCAGTATGTTCTTCACTGTCTTGTGTCCTGCGCTGAGGCACATGCTTATCTCTTTCATCTCGCTGATGCCGCCCCATGCCGCATTCATTGCGTCGGGAGTTCCGTCTTCGCCGTATGTTGCTATTATGAACACCGGCTGCGGATAAGTCAGCGGTTTTGCTCCAAAATTCTTTCTCATAATTTTCAAGCTCCTTTATAACTGTTTGTCAACATACAAAAATACAAACTTTAGCCGACACGGGCAAATTATTTAAATGAAAAGTTAAAACAGAAAAGCTAACAATACAAATGAGTGAAAAGTTAATAGTGAAAAGTGAAAAATCAAAATGCAGAGTTGTGAAAGTAGTGAGTGAAGAATTTGAATGTAACCGGTAAGCCAATTAAAATGATTTTATTATATTTGCACTGCGCAGAGCTTGTCGGTTCACTGCATAAAATGCAAAAACACTTTATAAAAGAACTGATGTCAAACGTTTAAAACAGACTTTACTGGCAATGCTCATGATAAGGCATGATGCGAATAGTCTTAAATAGTGATAAAAATACTACAAGGCATATGACTTTAACTCCTTTAACTACAAGAATACTCCTCTTCTTGCTGCTTTGCGCAACACTCTTTTCCTGTCGTGGTGGAGGCAGTGCGGAGAGCATATTGCGTACAGCCGACAGCCTTATGGAAGAACATCCCGACAGCGCGTTGGCGATATTGAAGCGCGACTCACTCGAAATATGCCGTTCGGGTAAAGACTTTCGCTTGTGGTATGCTCTGTCGCGCACCGAAGCCGACGACAAATGCTACATCCAGCATGTGTCAGACTCGGCCATACGTATAGCCGCAGGGTGTTATGATTCTTACGGCAGTGCCCTTCAGCGCGTACGTGCTGATTATCTTCTCGGCCGCGTTTATTGCGACATGCATCTCTACGGTCACGCTCTTACATCGTTCAACAAGGCCATTGCAGTTGATGAGGAGAACGATTCTGTCATCAACCGCTATAAAGCTCGTGCCGCCACATGGGCAGGATATGTTTATGAGGTTGAGGGCTTGCATAAAGATGCGTTGCGATATAACAAACTGTCATACGGATATGCCAAGAAGGCGGGCACACAGGTTACGGAGATTTATTCGTTGAGAGATATAGGCCGGTCGTACAGCTATCTCAAGCAAAACAACACGGCCATACTTTATTATCGGCAAGCTGCAAAAAAGGCAAAGGCCATTGATGACGCAAGCCTGTATAATATGGTTATGGAGGAATTGGCCGGTATATATATTGAAGAAGGTCGGCTTGACGAAGCCTATGCGGCATTGAATACGCCCTTTTTAGCAATGACAGACAAAGACATATCATCTCATTATTATGTTTGGGCATATTATTTTGAGCATACTGGACAGCTTGATTCTGCCGTGGCTTATAATAAGCGAGGGATGATTTACAGTAATAATACAGAAAAAAAAGATGCGTGTCAGGATTTAATAAGAATCTTAAATAAGTTGGGCAAGCGTGATGAGGCAATGGAATATTATGAGAAATATTCTTTATATTCTGACTCTGTGAAGGCAAGCGAGCTGAAGGAAACATCTGATATGTTGTCGCAGGTGGAAAAGAGTATGGATGTGGAGCGTAAAAATGCGGCTTTGGCCTCCTCGCAGTTACGCCTTGTTGCAGCAATGTCTATATTGGTTGTTGTGGTGATTATTGCTTCGGTTGCTTTGATAGGGATGTATCTTAAGCGCAAGAGAAAGCAACGGGAGCAGCAGGAGCGCGTGAGGCGTTATCGCCTCGAGCGCAGCATGAGGGAAAAGCAGCGCGCACAGCAGAACAAAGAGCGCATAGCATTTCTTGAAAATGAACTTACGGCATCAAACCATACGCTGTCTAAATTACGTCAGGAACTAATCTGTAATGAGGCCGAGATGCTTAAGTATAAAGATGCCTTGACGGCCTTTGAACAGAAGCACGGCGAACTGCTTGTGGCAGATTTGGCCGATACGGATGTGTATAAACTGTATCACAATCCGATGGCGAAACCTACATCGGCCGATTATCATATGCTTGTTGAGGCTCTGAACAAGGCATACAGTGATTTCACCTTGCGGCTCAAAGAGTTTTATCCCGACATCACTACTGTCCCGTAAAAGTGGATAAATAGTTCTTTGAAATTATTGAAAAATAGTCAATTACACGGTTTTTTGAAATGAAACGGACTTGATTTTGCAACTTTGCAGTCTAATACAAATGGCTGCTATGTT
>ERZ779697.75-NODE-75-length-49726-cov-4.88488_pt1 | contig 49726 bp, 34 predicted proteins | sample MGYA00511881_ERZ779697 | MGnify/ENA primary metagenome ERZ779697 (study PRJEB29588, sample SAMEA2148105) | human gut metagenome | biome: human gut; feature: human-associated habitat; material: faeces | place: Denmark | collected 2008/2010 ... | reverse complement strand
TAGAGCACTAGCTTCCCAAGCTGGGGGTCGCGAGTTCGAGCCTCGTTTACCGCTCGAAATACTTAATCTGTAAATCATTATTTTTATATATCAGTTTATCCCCTAAGAGTGTCATTTATTAGGAGAAGATAAGATGTGTGTGTCGGACTTTCATCAAACACAACAAGAAACAATCCTGACTAAATATATTTAACTAAGTTTACGGATAATCAAGACATTTATAAAACAAATCTTTTTATTCTATTCTTGATGGATAGAATAAAAAGATTTATTGTTTTAGCCTAAAACTATATTTGAACGTACACGACTTAACGTTTCAGGTGTCATTTGTAAATAACTTGCAATATAGACAAGCGGAGCACGCAATGTTACCTGGGTGGCAAGTTTGCACATTTTACGATATCTATCTTGCGCTGTTTCAAATCTTAACAGATCTGCATGAATCTGTGAAAGAATTAATGATTCCTCCAATATCTTTCTATATAAAATTTGGATATTTACATTATGCAATGCAACTTCTTCAAGTCGTGCTTTAGGCAATGCATAAATTAATACAGGTTCAAGAGCTTCAACCTGCAAACTTGTAGGTTCTTCCTTGAATAAGCTTTCTATACACATGACTATATTTCCTTCTACAGCCATATGCTCAGTCACCTCCCTACCCTTTTTAAAATAAAATTGTCTGACAAGACCTTTCTCTATATAATAAATATGCTTACAAACCTCTCCTTCATTTAAGATCATCTGTCCCTTTGCGAACTTCATTGGTACCAGGATATTTTCCAAAATATCCAGTTCATCATGAGTCATTGTACTATATTTTCGTGCAAGCTCACGTGCTATATCTCGTGTCGTTTTTAATACTTCTTTCATAGTGTCCTCCTTTGTTCTTGGTTCAGATTAATCTAATTTTAACACGGCCAAAAAAGCTTTCTGCGGCACTTCCACATTGCCTATCTGCTTCATTCTTTTCTTTCCCTTCTTTTGTTTTTCAAGAAGTTTGCGCTTACGGCTAACGTCTCCTCCGTAACATTTTGCCGTGACATCTTTTCTTACGCATTTAACAGTTTCCCTTGCTATAATTTTTGCACCAATAGCTGCCTGTATTGCAATGTCAAATTGCTGTCTTGGAATTAGTTCCTTTAATTTCTCACACATTCTTCTTCCAAAAGTAGCAGCATTATCCTGATGAGTTAAGGTTGATAAAGCGTCTACCGGTTCACCATTAAGCAGAATATCAAGTTTTGCAAGTTTTGACGGACGAAAACAATCAACATGATAATCAAACGAAGCATAGCCTTTAGATACGCTCTTAAGTTTATCATAGAAGTCAATAACGATTTCTCCTAATGGAATCATGAAATGAAGTTCTACTCTATTACCACTTACATATTCTTGATTAATTAGCTCACCGCGTTTGTCCAAGCACAACTTCATTATAGGTCCAATGAAATTGGCACTTGTTATGATAGATGCTCTGATGTATGGTTCTTCAATATGGTCTATGAGTGTACTGTCAGGTAATCCAGATGGATTATGCACTTCCTTGACGTTACCATGCTTATCATAAACAAGATATGACACATTAGGTACTGTAGTTATAACATCCATATTGAATTCCCTATCCAATCGTTCCTGCACAATTTCCATATGCAACAATCCTAAGAATCCACATCTAAAACCAAAACCTAATGCAATTGAAGACTCCGGTGTAAATGTAAGTGAAGCATCATTTAACTGAAGTTTTTCAAGCGACGCACGAAGATTCTCATAATCTGCCGGATCTATGGGATAAACGCCAGCAAACACCATCGGCTTTACCTCCTGAAATCCGGATATGGCGCTCTCACATGGTTGTGCAACATGAGTTATTGTATCTCCTACTTTTACTTCCTTGCTGTCTTTAATACCACTTATTATGTATCCTACATCTCCTGTAGAAAGTTTATCGCGAGGTATCATGTCCATCTTAAGCACTCCAACTTCATCTGCTGTGTACTCCATACCTGTATTAAAGAACTTAACCTTATCGCCTTTGGCTATACTTCCATTTTCTATTTTAAAATATGCAATAATTCCTCTGAATGAGTTGAATACAGAATCAAAGATTAAGGCTTGCAGAGGCGCATCAGGATTGCCTGAAGGATGCGGTATTCGTTCAACAACAGCATTTAGTATTTCTGGTATACCCTCACCTGTTTTACCTGATGCACGTATGATGTCTTTTCTGTCACATCCAAGCAGGTCGACAATCTCGTCTTCTACTTCATCAGGCATGGCAGATGGCATATCAATTTTATTTATTACAGGTATTATTTCCAAATCATGCTCTAATGCCATATATAAGTTGCTGATGGTCTGAGCCTGTACGCCCTGTGTGGCATCAACAACAAGCAAGGCTCCTTCACAAGCAGCGATACTTCTTGAAACTTCATATGAGAAATCGACGTGGCCCGGAGTATCAATAAGGTTTAGAATGTATTTTTGTCCATCGCAGTCATACTCCATTTGAATTGCATGACTTTTAATTGTTATTCCACGCTCGCGTTCAAGATCCATGTCATCAAGCATCTGACCTTCAGTTATTTGAATAGTTTTAGTATATTCAAGCAGTCGGTCGGCAATGGTTGATTTGCCGTGGTCAATATGCGCAATTATACAGAAGTTTCTTATCTCGTTCATCAGTAATTTATTTTTGGAACGCAAATATACAAAAAAAAAGAATTTCTTTCCTAATAAATTAGTCGTTTTTATGAATAAATTAAAAAAAACGATATATATTATTTTCGATAGAAAGATATTAATTACTTTTGCAAACAAAATAATGAGTTTTATGAAAAAATATTTATTAATTCCATTTGCTGCAATCTTTATGGTTGCATGCCATGAAAGCCTAGAAGAAAGAGCTGCAAGAGAGGCAAAAGATTTTACAACAAAAAATTGCCCAATGAAGATATCTGATTACATTATGAATGACAGTATGACATATGAAAAAGATACCCGAACGATACATTATTACTATTCAATACATGGCAAAGCAGACACTACTGCAATAGATAAAAAGATGGCAAAAGAAGAACTTACCAAAGGAGTAAAAGACGCTACGAGCATACGCAAATATAAAGAAAACGGATTTAACTTTGCCTATACATATTTTTCCTCAAAGAATAAAGGCCAAGTTCTGTTGGATATTAAAGTTACTCCAAAAGACTATAATACAAAATAACTCTCAGAAATTAATTATGCCGTTAAATCAGTTTTAAATGCTTACATACTGATTTAACGGCATCTATATTTAGAACTTACTGTTTTTGTTTATATAGTTCATCTATAGCCCTACACAACTGATCAGGACAACTGGTTGACTTATAACCGCAACGAATGCCGTTCAGACGCTCTTTTACATCATTGACATTCATGCCCCTTATTAAGGAACAAATACCTTGTAAGTTACCGTTACAGCCACCAACGAAGCTAACTTCAGAAATGCAGTCATTGTCATCAACAGTTAGATTAATCAACTCACTGCAAGTTCCTGTCGTCTTGTAAGATATACTTTTCATTTATACTATAACATTTACAGTTATTCAGGCTTCATGTTTGTATAAACGTTCTGAACATCATCATCATCTTCAAGCATTTCAACCATCTTGTCAATAGTTTCACGCTCTTCAGGTGTAACATCTTTCAGATCGTTAGGTATACGTGTAAATTCAGCACCTGTAACTTCAAATCCATTCTCTTCAAGATGTTTTTGGATTTCACCAAAGCATTTAGGGTCGCCATAGATTGTTATTTCGCCTGATTCATCATCAACGTCATATTCATCTTCAACTCCATAGTCAATAAGATCAAGAATCAGTTCGTCCATCTCAATGCCATCTTTCTTTTTAAATGTGAATACACATTTATGATCAAAAAGGAACGAAAGACTTCCCATTGTACCCAGGTTACCACTGAACTTATTGAATATGGCTCTTACATTTCCAACAGTACGTGTGGTATTGTCCGTTGCGGCATCAACAAAAATAGCAATTCCGTGAGGACCGTATCCCTCATAAGTAACCTCTTTATAATCGCTCTGGTCCTTACCCATTGCGTTTTTGATAGCACGTTTAACATTCTCAAGCGGCATATTTTCGCGTTTGGCGTTGAGAATGATAGAACGGAGATGAGGGTTATTATCCGGATCAGGTCCGCCTGCACGTACAGCAATAGCAATTTGTTTACCAATTTTTGTAAATGTTCTGGCCATATGACCCCATCTCTTCAATTTCGTAGCTTTACGATATTCAAACGCTCTTCCCATATTTTATATTTTTAGATTTTCAATAAATTAAATTTCTATCTGAGTTCTGCTTTCAGTTCTTTCTTAAGATTGTTTATTATCTTAGTCATAATAGACTCGATCTGCTTGTCATTCAGAGTTTTGCTTTCATCCTGCAGAATAAAGTTCACAGCATAACTCTTCTTGCCTTCCGGAAGGTTTTTGCCTTCATAAACATCAAAGAGTTCAACCTCTTTAAGGAATTTCTTTTCTGACTGATATGCTATGCGTTCTACAGACTCGAATTTAACATCCTTGTCTAATAACAAAGCTAAGTCACGACTTACAGCCGGATATTTGCTTATTTCACGGAAGCTGATAACATTCTTTCTCACAGCCTTTGTAACTGCTGTCCAGTTAATATCAGCATAGTAAACTTCATTCTCAATTCCTGCAGCCTTTTGCAACTTCTTGGAAATAACACCTAATTCAGCGTACAATTTACCACCACGATTAGTTATTTCAAGTCCCTTATGATAAATATTGTCAGCACTTTCTTTAATGACCACACTACCAAGAGGAAGTCCTATTCGCCTGAAAATATTCAGTACGTGAGCCTTAAGTTCAAAGAATGAATGTTCTTCATCCGCATGAATCCAACTTCCAGATACGCGTTTACCTGTTATCCACAAGCCCAAATGCGTTTCTTCCTTGTACGCCTGCATTGGATTCTCACTATTTTTCTTTTCAGGAGAATAATGGTAAACATTTCCAAACTCAAAGAACTTCAGGTCAGGATTTTTTCTGTTTGCGTTATAAGAAATACTCTCAAGTCCACCAAACAACAGAGTCTCTCTTAATACATTTAAATCGGAACTTAGCGGATTCATTATCTTAACAAGATTCTCTTGGCTATAGCGATTTAAATCTGTATAATATGCGCCTTTAGTAAGAGAATTGTTTAATATTTCGTTAAATCCGTCACCAACAAGCTGCTCACCTATCAGATTCTCAAGTTTATGCTTATTGTCTTCATCACCTTTAATTACCAAAGAACTCTTCAGCTGTGTAGAAATTTCCACATTATTATATCCATATATTCGCAAGATATCTTCAACTACGTCACAAGGACGCTGCACATCCACACGATAAGGAGGAACGCTGAGTTCTAGCCCTTCAGCAGTTTCATTGTCAATTTTCATCTCCAAACTTGAGACAATGCTCTTAACTGTCTCAGCCGGAATTTCCTTTCCTATAAGGTTATTGACATAATCATACTTCAATGACACTTTAAAATCTTGTATAGGCTCCGGATACACATCCTTGATTTCCATAGAAACCTTACCTCCGGCAAGTTCCTTACACATTATTGCAGCCTGTTTCAAGGCGTATATTATGCCATTGGGATCAATACCACGCTCAAATCTAAACGAAGCATCTGTACTTAATCCATGACGGCGTGCACTTTTTCTTATCCATGTGGGATGAAAATAAGCACTCTCAAGTACTACATTTGTCGTAGTGTCATAAGTTCCGCTACCTTTGCCTCCGAAAACTCCAGCTATGCACATTGCGTCTTCTTCATTGCATATTGCAAGGTCATGACAACTCAACTTATGCTCTTCACCGTCAAGTGTTACGAAAGGAGTACCTTCTGGCATAGTCTTGACAATTATATGATGACCTGAGACCATATCTGCATCAAAACAATGCAGTGGCTGACCATATGCCATCATAATGTAATTTGTGATATCAACGATATTGTTAATTGGGCGTAATCCGATAGTACGCAGTTTATTCTGCAACCATTCAGGACTTTCTTTTACATCGCACCCCGTAATGCTTACGCAGGCATATCGTTTGCAGGCCTCATTGTTCTCTATGGTTACATCTATTGGCAGTTCGTTGTTGTCAACAGCAAAAGCTTCGCAATCAGGACGATGAAGTGAAGTCTTGTAGCCATTCTGAACCAACCAGGCGTACAAATCACGTGCAACTCCCCAATGTGAAAGCGCGTCTGCCCTATTGGCTGTAATGTCAACTTCAATAAGCCAATCGCTTTCCAGGTGATAATATTCAGCTGCCGGCATACCTACCTGTGCATCATCCGGCAATACTATAATTCCATTATGGTCTGTGCCGACACCGATTTCGTCTTCTGCACAAATCATTCCGAAACTTTCAACTCCGCGTAATTTTGACTTTTTAATTACGAATTCCTTATCACCGTCGTACAATACACAACCTAAATCGGCTACAATAACCTTCTGACCTGCAGCAACGTTAGGAGCACCACAGACAATCTGTGATGGTGTCTCACGACCAAGGTCGACAGTTGTTACATGCAGATGGTCAGAATTAGGATGCATTTCACATGTAAGGACCTTACCTACATACAGGCCTTTAAGGCCTCCTTTAATGCTTTGAACCTCTTCAAGGGCGTCAACTTCAAGTCCTTCTGATGTAAGAGCATCACACACTTCTTGTGGAGTCAGGTCGAAATCGACATACTCTTTAAGCCACTTATAAGATATATTCATTGATATTTGTTTTATACTTTCTTTAATCGGACGCAAAAGTACTAATTTTAAATCATTTATACAAACGTTTCAATTAAAAACTGACTTCTGTCTGATTTGATGATTTTTATGTTGCTTTATTAAGCAGAATTATTGGTGTACTATGAGATTAATTGTAGCAATATAAATAATTTACATTCCCCAATTCAAAGTTTATTATATGCTTACTTTATTTGTGACAAAAAGTTTAATTTATCCTTTTTGCCTAAGTATACAATTAGACATTTTCTTTAATAATCTCAACCACAAATATTTTACAAAATTTTATTATAAGCTCACGAAGTGCAAAACATATTTAACTTAATATAAACTAAAAACAAACCTTATATGTTAAATTTATGGACCATTATTTGCGTATTTCTTATGTATACTAAAGAAAATTCCAAAACGGCAAGCAAATATAGATAATTTTATAACTAACTGTGTGACAGGCTATTAGATATATTTTCGAAAGTAGTCGTAATAATTATAGTATTAATAGGCGGCATTTTATATTATATTTTGGCACAAATTACAGTGCATTTTGACGTTTCTTTGCTGACAATTAAGCGTATTTCATCAAAGAAATCACTGATTTTCACAACAAAATTCAGTTATTTAGTTATACTAAACCAATTAAATATTTATGCAAAGCACATAATGGAAGACCTTTTATACTCTTAACCAGAGAATACGACGTGTTAAATTTCGTCATCAAAACGTTAAAAATTATTTTTCAGAAAATCAAAACAAATGCGAAACATTCATCAGTATCATATTTATAACTTACTGAAAGCGATGTCATTTTACCTTTTCGCACATCTGAAATAATATTCACAGTTCTACTGTCCATATGACTTATAAAAACCTTATTATAGTTGCATAATTACAAATAATACACTAATTTTGCAACTATGAACAATATCACAGAAAGCATCGATAAAACATTAGTCAGTTTCATTATAACATGTTCCAATTTATCCGTCAAGCAGGTATCTGATTGTCTCGACAGCATTCTGCATTTGTCATTGAGAGCAGCAGAAAGAGAAATCATTGTTGTTGATGACGGCTCGGATGAGTCGATAATAGACAAATTAAATCAATATCGCGATGAAATAATTTATGTAAGGTGCAGGAAAAGCGGATTAAGTGCTGCCCGCAACTTAGGACTAAGAGTTGTTTCAGGTGAGTATGTCCAGTTCATTAATGGTGAAGACAGACTGATACCCGATGCATACGAGCATTGTCTGGATATTGTAAGATATAAGTCTCCGGATATAGTTCTGTTTAATTCTTCTGACAAGATAAGCCGAACAGCATCTTTTTACATTCCTGAACCTGTAGATGGTGCGCAATACATGAGGCACAACAATCTTCACGCAACCGCATGGGGATATGTATTTTGTCAAAAAATTCTTATGGATTTGCGTTTTACTCCCGGACTTATCAATGAAGACGAAGAGTTTACGCCACAATTACTGTTACGTGCAGAAAAAGTCTACAGTACAGATATTGTTGCCTATTACTACAAAAAGAAAAGTTCGCATATTATGCGTAATAAAGACTCACGTTTCCTATTAAAACATCTTAATGATTACGAGCATATAATTTTCCATTTAAAAGAGCTTGAAGATACGCTACCTGTTGCTGACAGACAAGCGCTACAAAGGCGCGTCGCACAACTGACTATGGATTATATATTCAAAATAATTAAGCTCACACGGTCGTCAAAACAGCTTAACACTCGTTTAAAGCGCCTTGAAGACGGAGGCTTGCTCCCATTACCAGATAAAAAATACACACGTAAATACTCTATTTTAAGACACATCATAAAAAGTAAAATACTGAGAAGATGTGTGTCCGCAGTACTAAAATAGTATTTGCCCGGCAATTATACATAATGACAATAAGCAGCCAACAGAAATTTACTTACTAAAACCTGCAAACAAGAATGAAGCCGAATGAAACGTCATACTCTGTTTCATTCGGCTTTAATTTAATATTGATAAAAATCTTATTTAATCTTTATCTCTTTTATCATCCAAAGTTATCATACATTATTGATTCCGGATCAACTCCAAGGCTGTCAAGCATATTTACAACAGCATTGCTCATAGGACCAGGACCACACATATAATATTCAATATCTTCTGGAGAGTCAACATCTTTAAGATAAGTTTCATACATTACCTTATGCACAAATCCTGGAGTATATTTAACTCCGGCCTTGTCTGCCTCAGGATCTGGACGGTCTAATGCAAGATGGAAATGGAAATTGCTGAATTCTTTCTCCAATTCAAGGAAATCATTGAGATAGAAAACTTCAGCAAGCGATCTTGCTCCATAGAAATAATGAAGTTCGCGGTCTCTTACATTCAGTGTCTTTGTCATGTGCATTATCTGTGAACGCAAAGGAGCCATACCTGCTCCACCGCCAACCCAGATCATTTCCTTCTTACTGTTGAATATCGGATGGAAATCTCCGTATGGGCCACTCATAATAACCTTATCGCCAGGTTTGCGGCTAAATATATAAGATGAGGCTATACCGGTAGGAACATCTTGGAATCCCACTTGAGGTCTCGGCTTAAATGGCGGTGTGGCTATACGTACGGTAAGCATTATCCTGTCGCCTTCTGCGGGATAGTTGGCCATTGAGTAAGCTCTGACAGTTGGCACAGGATTCTTAGCCTTAATTGAGAACATATTGTATTTCTCCCACATAGGAAGATATTTATCGCCTATGCTGCTCTTGTCAAAGTCTTTATCATAGTCTATGCAATCGTAAGCCGGTATCTTAATCTGCGCATAAGAACCTGGAATAAAATCCATGTGCTCACCTTCTGGCAGTGCGACAATAAACTCTTTAATAAATGAACTGACGTTTTTATTACTGATAACAGTACACTCCCATTCTTTTACGCCCAAAACACTTTCAGGTACTTTTATCTTAAGGTCACCCTTTACCTTACACTGGCAACCAAGGCGCCAATGGTCCTTAATCTGCTTACGGGTGAAATGGGGCTTTTCTGAATCAAGAATCTCTCCTCCACCTTCAAGTACCTGTACACGGCATTGTCCGCAGCTTGATTTACCGCCACAGGCAGACGGCAAGTATATACCGTTTTCTGTAAGAGTTGCCATCAATGATGCTCCCTGCGGCACAGATATAGTCTTTTTGTCGTTGATGTTAATGTTGACATTTCCGCTCGGAGACAGATAACGTTTTGCGATCAACAAGATTGCAACGAGCAAAAGGATTATTATAAGAAAAACTACTATGCTTGTTAAAATAAATTGTACCATATCGAAACTTATATTTTAAATCCAGAAAAACACATCATTGCCATGGCCATAAGACCTACAGTTATAAATGTGATGCCAAGGCCCTGCAAAGGACGCGGTACGTCACAATACTGCATTTTCTCCCTTATGGCACCCATCGAAACTATAGCCAAGGTCCATCCTATACCACTACCTGCGGCATAAACAACAGCGTCTGCCACAGAACCTATGTACTGAGAATTAGAAGGATCAAGATTTATTCGCTGCTGCATAAACAGTGATGCACCCATTATGGCACAGTTAACAGCAATAAGGGGAAGAAATATACCCAATGAAGAATATAGCGACGGCGAGAAACGCTCAACCACCATTTCAACCAATTGCGTTATACCTGCTATGACGGCAATGAACAATATAAAACTAAGATATGATAAATCAACTCCATCGGCAAGACAGTCAGGTCCTAATACATATACCTGCAGCAAATAGTCAACAGGCACTGTTATTATAAGGACAAATGTTACAGCCACACCGAGACCTAATGATGTCTTCACATTCTTTGAAACGGCAAGGAACGAACACATTCCAAGGAAGAATGCAAAAATCATATTGTCAACAAATATTGACCGGAAGAATAAACTTATAATATGTTCCATAATAATTCTTTAATTCAAAACAGTTAATCTTTTTCTGAAAAAAATGACCTGTGTATCCATATTACACAACCTAACAGAATCAAAGCCATTGCAGGCATTGTCATCATACCATTATTGATATATCCGGCCTGATAGAAACTGTCTGGAATAATTTGGAATCCTAGTAACGAACCTCGTCCTAAGAATTCTCTTACAGCACCAACAATTACAAGTATCATTGCATATCCAAGACCATTTGACAGTCCGTCAATAAAACTTGGTATCGGCTTATTTATCATTGCAAAGGCCTCCAGGCGTCCCATCAATATACAGTTTGTAATAATCAGTCCAACGTATACAGACAACTGTACACTGACATCATAGGCAAAAGCCTTGAGAATTTGGCTTACAATTGTAACCAGCGCAGCTACAACAACAAGCTGGACAATGATTCTTATTCGGTTAGGTATGGTATGCCTGATAATAGATATTATTATATTTGAGAAGGCTGTAATTATTGTAACAGCAAGTCCCATTACTATAGCAGGCTTCAGTTGTGATGTAACAGCCAAAGCAGAACAAATGCCAAGCACCTGTACTAGTATAGGATTATCAGCACTCAACGGAGTGGTGAAAATCTGTTTATTTTCTTTTGAAAACAATTTTCCCATAAAACCTTTTTGTTTTTATTTGTCATTAAGAAAACTTATATATTTACCTAAGCAGTCTTTGAGCATCATGTCTACTCCATTAGATGTCAATGTGGCTCCGGTCACACCATCGCATTGCGTAGTTTTATCCTTTACATCGTTCTCTTTCAAGACAGAAAGAGCAATGCCGTTAACGCCGGCCTTTGTCAATTTCTTTCCGATGAACTGCTTCTGCCATTCAATGTTATCTTTTATCTCAGCACCCAAGCCTGCTGTTTCACTTTCATGAGTGAAGTATGCGCCAAAAACTGTGTTTTTGTCATAGTCAATGGCAATATAGCCGCTTATAGGCCCCCATAATCCCATACCATAGACAGGTATGACATATTTTGTCTCATTATTTATTTTACATACAAATAATGCAAGACGTCCCGCCTTAAAGTCTGAACTGTTTAATTTGAACCCTGCATCTTCTCCGCCTTTTGTACCTTTTTTAACTATCAGATTATCAGCATTGATGATGTCGTCGCTCTCAACAATATTTTTATATTGTTCAGCTACCTCATTATCAGTCAGGTCACGCAAGTTGAGTGCGGCCAATATCTGTCGTTTTTTATCCAAAGCGACATTAACATCTTGCGCAGGTTTTAAATAGCTAGAGATAAATGCCAGCAGAAAAGCTACAATAACGACAATTATTGCAGAATAAACAATGGTGTATATATTTGAATTTGTATTCAATACTTTTCTATCTTTTGTCATAGCACTCATGGATTTAAATATTTTGAGAAGTACGTTTTGCTCTCATTGATATATTGTGCTGCACTACGCAATAATCTATTAGAGGCGCAAACATGTTCATAAATAAGATTGAGAGCATCATTCCTTCAGGATATCCTGGATTCATTATTCGGATTGCAATCGCCATTACACCTATCAGGAAGCCATAAATATACTTACCGGTTTCGGTTCTTGCCGAAGTAACCGGGTCGGTTGCCATAAATACGGCACCGAAACAGAATCCTCCTAAGAACAAATGCTCATACCAGGTAATTGATGTCATTCCGAGTTCCTTGAATGTAAATGCCATAAATGCACCACCAACAAATACGCTAAGCATTGTTTTCCAGCTTGCGATACCTGTGACGAGCAGTATTATTGCTCCTATTCCTATGGCAATTACACTTGTTTCACCTATTGAACCAGGTATAAGTCCGACAATCATGTCATTAAGGCTGTAACCTACGTCCATGCCTTGAGATGTAAGTGCAAGAGGTGTAGCTTGTGTAAACGTATCAGGTAAGACATTACCAAGTCCAAATATTGTGTCGTTGGCAATCCATACGCTGTCACCACTCATTTCAGTAGGATAAGAGAAGAACATGAATGCACGCGCAGCCAAGGCAACATTAAATATGTTCATTCCTGTACCGCCGAATATCTCCTTTACGAATATAACTGAAAAAGCCACAGCTATAGCAAGAATCCACAAAGGGCAGTTGACAGGTATGATCATCGGTATTAATATTCCGCTGACGAGGTATCCTTCCTGTATTTCCTCCCCTTTCATCTGCGCCCAGATAAATTCTATACCCAGGCCGACAATATAGCTTACAAGAATTTTGGGTAATACTGCCAAAAATCCGTAAATGAACATATCTATGAAAGACGCATTTGCAAGCTGATTTGCAGAAGCGTAATTCTGATATCCAACATTATACATTCCAAATAATAAAGCCGGAATCAATGCAATGACCACAATACTCATTATTCGCTTAGAGTCTATTGCGTCATGAATGTTTGTTCCGGTCTTAGATGTGGTATTGGGTACATACATAAAAGTCTCAATACCTTCAAAAACACTGCGAAAACAATGGAGCTTTCCGTCGCCTTCAAACAATGGCTTTATTTTGTCTAAATAATTTCTCAACATATGAAATAAATTTAAGCATTCTCTTTACGCAACATGTCTAATCCGTTTCTTACGATAGACTGAAGTTCAAGTTTTGACGAATCAACGAATTCAGGCAAAGCAAAATCCTCAGGAGAAACTTCATATATTCCTAAAGCTTCCATTTTATCAATGTCTCCTACTATAATTGCCTTTATAAGATACTCACCAAATATATTCATTGGCAACACTTTGTCGTATTCGCCACTCATTATCATGTGTCTCTTACCACCTTTTATTCTAGAGTCAAGTGTATATTCTTTTCCCCTTGTAAGCCAACTGAAATAACTCCTATTTACAGAATACTGATTAAAACGTGGCATTATCCAACCAAAAAGTTCATTAACATCATCACCCTCTGGTATTACTGTTACTTCCGATGCATGTGCATCAAGATAATCATCAAGAGAACATTTATGTCCAGTAAGAACATTTCCGTTTATTATTCTGATATTCTTATCTTTAGATATATTGCCTTCAAGTAAAGATTCAATCTTTTGGCCTACAAGAACATCCATATAACATGGTTTATGAACTTCACTTCCTGCTATGGCTATAGTGTGAACAAGATTTATTTTTCCGGTATTAAACAATCTTCCAATGTAAATCACTGTTGTTGGATCTACGGTCCAAACGACATCTCCCTTATTTACCGGATCGATATGATTTATCTGTACTCCAACATTCCCGGCCGGACAAGGTCCGTCAAAAATATTCACTTCGACATCATCAACCCGTCGTAAACTTTCTGAACATTGATTACGTCCAATGCCAAGATAAGTTTTGGATATTTTTGACAATGCCGTTAGACCTGTTTGAAAATCTTTTTCGTTACCTATTAATTCAAATTCAAAATCACATGCCAAAGGCTTATCGCGCAAAGCGCTGATGAAAATACCTTTAGGCAATACTTCCGGATTTGTAGAAATTGCATAAGGCAACTGATTGATGTATCCAAAAATACCGGCTTCCAACAAAGAGTTGATTACTTCTTCTGATGAAAGAGTATTTACATCTTTCGCTCCGAAATCAACATATTGTTGTGTTTCATCTGAATTAATTACAACTTGCAAAACTTTTCGTCTTTCTCCTCTAACTATTGAAGAAATATTACCACTAACCGGAGACGAAAATCCAACAGATGGAAATTGCTTGTTTACAAACAGAGTGTCACCAACTTTTACGTGATCACCTTCTTTTACAACCACCTTAGGCTTTACACCTGGAAAGCAATCTGGGCAAAGTGCAAACTCATTACATGCTTTGGCTTTCATTTTTACCTTCTCAGCTTTACCCTTAAGGTGAATGTCTAATCCTTTGCGTAATTTAATAACTTTTGTCATAGTGTCAGTTAAAAAAACTGTAGGTTCTTTATATTTTTGCTCTGCAAATCTACAAAAATTAACTGTAATAAACGAACAAATTTAAAGAAATGTGTAATATTGACATGCTCAATAATTCATTACAAAAAATCAAAAATTAAAGTTTAACATTCAAATAGTACGTTCCATAACGAAAATCCATACCAAGGAAATATACTTTTCACCATTTTTCTTGATTTATTCGTTTATTACGATGAATTCATGTATTTTTGTAGGGGATTTCAAAAATAATACATATTTGTTATAATCCTGATACGGCAATAAAACAATAGAAATTTTGAAAAAAATAAGACATATAATAAATGGAACAATATGGACTATAATAATTGTTTATATTTCAGCAATTGTTTTAATCCATATACCTTTCATTCAGGCGTGGGTCGGCGGGCGTGTTAGCAGTGCCTTGGCGACAAAATTAAGCACACGTGTTTCTATAGGTCGAGTGGATTTAGGACTTCTGAATAGGATTGTTATTGACGACGTAGAGGTCTATGACCAAAATTCAAAACAGATGATAATTGCATCGCGCTTGGCGGCAAAGGTTGACTATTATCAACTGATAAGAAATGGTTGTGTTTATATTTCTTCTGCTCAAATTTTTGGTTTAAAAGGTATCTTTTACAAAAAAGACAAGATTTCCAAACCAAATTATCAGTTTGTCTTGGATTCTTTAGCCTCAAAGGATAAAAGTAAAAAGTCGAATCTTATGTTGAGTATCAATTCCCTGATAATTCGACATTCTTCAATAAAATACGACAGAGAAGACATACCCTGTACCCCATCACATTTTAATTTGAACCATTTAGATTTAAATAACATAAGTGCCCATTTTATAGTTCCTTATTACACAAATGACAGTGCATCCGTAATTGTTAAAAAATTATCACTAGATGAAAATTCCGGATTTGGCTTAAAGGATTTAAAGTTCGATTTAAAATATAATAAGAGTAAAGCTGAAATTGAGAACTTTAAACTTCTTATGCCTAATTCTGAGATTTATTCAAATGGCCTAACCGTTAACTATCAATACGAAAATAATAAGCCGGATATACAATCTGTTAAATATTCTGGTGATATTAACATAAAAAGATTTTCAGTTTCTGATATTAAATGCTTCATTCCAAAACTTAAATATAGCATTAAGCCATTATCCTTAAATATCAGTTTTACTGGTGATTACAACAGTTTAAGTATAAACAGGCTTAATCTTTATAGTGATGGTCTTTTAAGTCTAAATGCAAATGGAAAAATTTCGAAACATAAGTCAAGCCTTAGCTGGCACGCCAATGTTTCCAAACTTGAATGTAATATTCCAAATGCAGTAAAATTGTTAGGATCATCAGATTCCGGCATTAATATCCCCCAATTTATATCTAATATTGGCAACTTTACATATTATGGAACCGCAAAAGGAGCAGGTAAGTCGGTGTATGTTAATGGCGATATTAAAACAGACGTAGGAAACCTAGACATAAAATTAGATAAAAACAAAATAGAAATAAATACAAGCATAAAGACCGACAATATAAATTTGTGTAAATTGTTGGGTAATGAACATTTTGGAACTTTGTCAACCAATTTAAGTCTGAAATTCGTTGATTTCATAAATAATGCTTCAAAAATATATATTGATGGAGTATTTCCACACTTCGACTATAATAAATATCAATACAACAATATTATTGTTAAGGGATTGTATAACAAAAAAACTTTTGACGGACTGCTAAAGCTAAATGATCCAAACGGACAAATTAATATTGAGGGTAAAATGTTTGCAAATAATATTGATGAGACCTCAATTAATGCATCTGTAAGGAATCTGGATTTATCAAGATTAAACATCACTAATAAATGGAAAGATACAAAGTTTAATTTTGATATAAATACAAATGTTACATACAATTCAAGTAATGCAAATCTTGTTGACGGAAACTTAACGGTTCGGGATTTTTCAATGATTTCACCAAATGAAACATTTTCCATTAACCGATTGAATATCAATGCAGATAAAGAATCGATATCCATGCAAAGTGATTTTGGCAATATTGATATTCATGGAAAATATCAAATAAAAACCATAATAAACAGTTTTACTAATTTGCTCCACGAAAAACTGCCTACAATATTTACAGCATACAATAAATCCAATAATGAAATAAAAGTTAATGCAACGATTACAAAATCAGATTGGCTCAGAAAGTTTTTTAATATTCCATTAAAATTAAACGGTCCATTACATTTATCAGCTGAAATAAATGATGTTAAGAAACATTTTAGAATGCTTTGTAAAACGAATGGATTCATTTATAATGAAAGTCCATACGAAAATGTATTTATCAGTGCAGACACCCCTGATGACACTTTGAAGTTAGAAGGAAGAATAAATAAAGTTATGACGAATGGTCATAAATTATCTCTTACGTTTAACACAAGCGCCATTGCTGATAAACTCTCAACTATAGTAAATTGGCATAATCATCAAGAAAAGCCTTTTGTCGGTTCATTAAATGCAGATACTAAGTTTATAATGAATGCTAAAGGTAAACCTGATGTCAATATTGAAATTAACCCATCGGATATATTAATTAACGATACCGTTTGGCACATAAAACCGGCCAACATCACCTACAGCAATGGAAATTTGACAGTTGATCATTTCTCTGTTGAGCATAATAAACAGCACATAAAAGTTTATGGAATGGCCACAAAAAGCCTGTCAGACTCCATTATTGTCGATATGCAGGATGTGGATGTCAACTATGTATTGAACCTTGTGAATTTTCACTCTGTTGAATTTCAAGGCTATTCAACGGGTAAGGCATATATAAAATCTGTATTCTATGATCCTGAGCTATATGCAAAATTAAATATTAATCAATTTAAATTTCAGGATGGACGTATGGGAAATTTAAATGCAGACGTTTCATGGAATAAAACAGACAAACAAATAGACATTGATGCTATAGCAAAAGATGGCGAGGATAAAGCAACCATAATCAAAGGCTATGTCTCACCTTCCCGGAATTATATTGATTTGAATATTAGAGCCAAAAATACAAATATTGAATTTCTTGAAGGATTCTGTGGAACATTCATGGATGACATAAAGGCAAATGCAAATGGCAGTGTTAGATTATGTGGACCTTTGAATAATATAAATCTAACAGGACTCCTGATTACAAACGGTAATGTAAGAATTATACCAATAAACACGACATACACATTAGCCAATGATACAATAAGATTTTTACCTGACAATATTGTGTTTGCTGCTGATACAATTAGAGACCGAAATGGGAACATTGGAATTGTCAGTGGCAGACTTCACCACAGGCATCTGACGAATCTAACTTATGATTTAAACATTAAGACTAATAATCTTTTATGTTACGATACACGCAGCTATGGAAATGAAACTTTCTATGGAACGGCATACGGCACAGGCTCATGTTCAATAAAAGGTGGAAATGGCCGTATTGACATTGACATAAACATAACCCCAGAAAAAGGATCATTTATTGAATATAATGCTGCAAGCCCGGAAGCTATATCTGACCAGCAATTTATTACATGGCATGACAAGACTTACCATAATAATAATGATTCAGTCAGCACAGACTCTGCTGACGATGAAACGCATGACGAAAATATCGACAAGCCATCAGATATGCATATCAATTTCTTGATAAATATGAATCCCGATGCCACGTTGCGTGTATTGATGGATAAGTCTAATTATGACTATATTGCCTTAAATGGTACAGGCAGCATACGTGCAACATACTTCAATAAAGGAGCATTTAATATGTTTGGAACATACCAAATAGAAAATGGAATATATAAACTTACAATACAAAATATAATAAAAAAAGTATTTCAATTTCAAGATGGAGGAACAATAACATTTGGAGGTGCTCCTTATAAAGCGGCATTAAACCTAAAGGCTTTGTATACTGTCAACAGTGTACCACTTTCAGACCTGCAAATTGGAAATAGTTTTTCAAGCAATAACATAAGGGTTGATTGCATAATGAATATCAGTGGAACGCCACAGTCCCCACACATTGACTTTGACTTAGATTTACCGACAGTCAGCAACGAAGCAGAACAAATGGTACGTACGGTTATTAATGGTGAAGAAGAAATGAACCAACAAGTCGTTTACCTGCTAAGTATCGGCCGTTTCTATATGCAAAAGAATAACAGTTCATCAAGTCAAGAAGGACAGCAGAATCAGACGAGCCTTGCTATGCAGAGCTTGCTTAGCGGAACGATAAGCCAACAAATTAATTCACTTTTGGGAAGTCTGGTTAAAAATAATAACTGGACATTTGGTGCAAACATAAGCACTGGTGATGAAGGATTTAATAACGCTGAATATGAAGGACTTTTATCCGGAAGGCTGCTAAATAACCGATTAATAATTAATGGACAATTCGGTTATAGGGACAATGCGAATGCTACAACTTCATTTATTGGTGATTTTGACGTAAATTATCTGTTACTTCCAAACGGTAACATTTCATTAAAAGTATACAATCAGACAAATGACAGATATTTCACGAAATCATCATTGAACACACAAGGTGTAGGTCTGATTATGAAAAAGGACTTTAATTCATTAATGGAACTTTTTGGATTTAAAAGAAAAAAATAAGACTAATATGTTAAAGCATTAATATTAGCCTTGTTAATAAAGAAAATTAAATTATAACTTTAACGGCCATATAAAGAATACACTTATATGGCCGTTATATGATTTCATTAAAGTTCAATTGGTGTATATTCCAAATTGAAGACATCAGCAACAGCCTTATTCGTCACTTTACCTTCAACAACATTTAGTCCTTTACGTAATGCCAGATCATCCTTACAAGCCTTCTGCCAACCCTTATCAGCTAAAGCAACAGCATATTTTAATGTAGCATTAGTCAATGCATACGTTGATGTGTTAGGTACAGCACCCGGTATGTTGGCAACAGCATAATGGACAATACCGTCAACAACGTATACAGGATCACTGTGAGTCGTAGGATGTGAAGTTTCAAAGCATCCACCTTGGTCTATAGCGACATCAACCAGAACAGTTCCTGGCTCCATAAGCTTCAACATATCGCGTGTTATCAAGTGAGGAGCTTTGTCTCCCGGAATAAGAACTGCACCTATAACAATGTCTGCATCTTTGATTTCATTTACCACATTGTGATGAGATGAATATATAGCATTTACGTTAGCTGGCATTGTTATTGAAAGTTCTCTGAGTACGCTGAGTGATATGTCCGTGATAACAACATTTGCGCCCATGCCTGCTGCTACTCGTGCAGCAGCCTGTCCAACTATACCGCCTCCAAGAACAACAACCTTTGCAGGATGTACTCCTGGTACGCCACAAATAAGTTTGCCTTTACCGCCTTTTGTCTTTTGAAGATAATAAGCACCATTTATTGTTGCCATGCGACCGGCGACTTCACTCATAGGAGTCAGTAACGGCAAAGATTTGTCCTCAAGCTGCACTGTTTCATATGCAAGACAAATACTGCCGCTCTTTACCATTGCATCTGTTAATTCTTTATCACAAGCAAAATGGAAATAAGTGAAAACAAGTTGCCCTTTTCTTATAAGGTTATATTCAGGTGCAATCGGTTCCTTTACCTTTACTATCATATCAGATGTTTTGTATACATCTTCAATTGTCGGTAAAATTTTGGCTCCAACCTCTTCATACATCTTATCTGTAAAACCACTATTTTCACCAGCTGTATGTTGCACATATACCTCATGACCATGCTTTATCAACTCTGACACACCGGCAGGTGTCATTCCTACTCTGTTCTCGTTGTTTTTAATTTCTTTTGGAATACCAACTTTCATAATTAATTAGGTTTTAAAGTTAAATAAATAATTCAACAGCAAATATAAGAAAAAGAATGATATATAGCTTTATTTTAGCAACTTTTATCGGTAATTTTAGCATAAAATATGATATACATACTCCTACATAAATTTCAATAAATAAAAAAATATTACAATTATCGTTTTGTAATAAGTGGATTTTTGCGCTTAATAAACGTTAAAATATCACATTTTTACCATTTTATAGGTACAACATATTGATATTTTTTGTAATTTTGCAGCGTTTTCAGAAAGAAATCAAGCTATTAGCTTGAAAATCAGGTACTTACAAAATATAAGGCAAATAGATGAGACAATTAAAAATTCAGAAAAGTATTACCAACCGTTCAAGTGAAGCCTTGGACAAATATCTTGTAGAGATAGGTCGTGCTCCATTAATTTCAATTGATGAAGAAATTGAGTTAGCTCAGAAGATAAAAAAAGGCGGACCTGAAGGTGAACGCGCAAAGAATAAACTAGTAACAGCCAATCTCCGATTTGTTGTATCTGTAGCAAAACAATATCAACATCAGGGACTCACATTGACTGACCTTATAGATGAAGGTAATATTGGTCTGATTAAAGCTGCTCAAAAATTTGATGAAACCAGGGGATTCAAATTTATATCATATGCTGTATGGTGGATTCGTCAGAGCATTCTACAAGCTATTGCGGAACAAAGCCGTATAGTTCGTCTCCCGTTGAATCAGGTTGGTTCTCTGAACAAAATCAATCACGAAATAAATAAATTTGAGCAGGAAAACCAACGTCACCCATCTGTATCAGAATTGTCAGAAGTAACAAAACTTGATGAAGAGAAAATAGGTCAATCATTAGCTGCAGACGGTCATCACGTAAGTATTGACGCTCCTTTTCAAGACGGTGAAGACAATTGCATGTTAGACGTAATGCCTAGTGGCGATGACAGCCGTACAGACAGACAAGTAGACCACGAGTCAATGGCCCAGGAATTAAATTCTGTATTGAGCAAAGTTCTTAAAGAACGCGAAATAACAATTATACGTGAATGTTTCGGTATTGGATGTCACGAAAAAGGACTCGAAGAAATAGGTGATCAACTTGGCTTGACACGTGAACGTGTACGCCAAATTCGCGAAAAAAGTATTGCAAAATTACGTGAAAGCGGTAATGCAAAAATATTGATTAAGTATTTAGGCTAATCATACAAAATATTTCGCCTATTAATTTAATAAAGCCAAAGTAGAAAATTTATAAATCTGCTTTGGCTTTATTTTTTATATTAAGATTCAGTTTTGAAAAGTTGTAAAATTAAATCCTATTAACGACCCCTTATATGCTTCTAGAATAAAGCAGTGTTTTATTGTTTAAAACTCAGTTAGTTTTATAACAAAACCCACTGAGTTATATAATGAAATTAAGCGAGTAATTCCTCTTCTACAAGCAATATTTATATAAAACCTATTTATACCAAATATAGTTGAAAACTTATTATGCTGGTATCAAGAAATTTATAACTTCTTGTTCAACAGTTATGCTATAAGAACCAACCGGAGTTTTCATCAATCTTCCGTCTATACTTACCATGGCTTTTACAGCCTCGTTAACAACAACTTCCTTCGTTCTATACGGATGTACGCTGTGATGATTAAGAAACTTGCCTGTAAACAATAAATAGAACCCCTCAAATAACTGTGTCATTTCAGGATGATATACCACAGAAACATCCAAAAGTCCATTATACGGCACTGCATTTGGGGTTTGCCCATAGCCGGAAGCATTACCTATGCATACTGTCATTATTTTCCTTTTTATAATATCTGAATTGATTTTTAAAGACATTTTGTAATCAAGTCTTTGGAAAATCATCAGAATAAGTGAGAACAAAAACGACAATGACCTTGAGCCGAACAATCTATGTGTCTGCTGTCTGAGATTCATTATGGCTGAAATCAAGCCAATATTTACACAATTAAGAAAATATCTGTGACAAGCCTCTCCTTTTGCATTTAAATAATGTATACATCCTAAATCAATCTTTCTTACACGATGTTGCTTTAGCCATTTAATGGTTTGGCTAATGTCATTTTCTTTTAAATTCCAATAATGTGCAAAATCATTCATCAGACCATTAGGTATCAGACCGATACTGACAAGCTCGCGCACTTTAGGATCAGCAGACATAAGACAATTTACGGCATCATTGAGGGCAGAATCACCTCCCACAATAACTATAGTCTTATAGCCATTGTTTATAAACATATTGATAAGCCTAGTGACACTATCCTGATTTTCACTTTGCACAAAGTCATAATCAATATCGTTTTCCTTCAGACAATTCTCAATTTTAGCCCATCTTTTCTTGGATGAGGCTACGCCATGCTTCGGGCAATATAAAATCCCCCATTTGTTATCTGTATCTGCCATAATTATATATCTCTATATGTTAAAAGCACAAACTATCCGTTGCAAACAGTTTTGATATATTTTATCTTTTCTTCCAAAGGAAGTGAATAGTCGATCCAATTTATTATGAAGCCACGTCTTTCCATTCCTCTAAACCATGTCATTTGTCTTTTTGCAAACTGATGAATGGCTATTTCTAGCGAACGGAACATTTCCTCATAGCTAATCTCTCCAATAATATATTTAGTGACAAATTTATATTCAAGCCCGTAATATATTAAGTCTTGCGGAGTAATACCTTTTTCCAACAACATTTCCACTTCTTCAATCATGCCGGAATTCAATCGCTGCTTGAGTCTTTCGCTTATACGCCTTCTCCGTTCCTCACGTCCAATGTCTATTCCGAATATTGTTGATTTTATTTTTGGATAATGACATTCTTTGACTTGAGAGTTAATTTTATAGTATGTTTCTATTTCTATAGCCCTAATTGCTCTTTTTTTATTATCTACATCCGTAGAGTTATGCATATTTGAGCCATTTTCCTTTTTTAATTGTATCAGAATTTCCGTCAATTCATCCAATGATTTACTTTCAAGTGTATCACGTAAAATTCTGTTTTCAGGTACAGCCACAAGATTATATCCATTTAACACGGCTTCTATATATAATCCGGAACCGCCACACAATATAGGAATTTTTTTTCTGCTTACAACGTCATTATAAGCAGAAAAAAAATCTTGTTGATACTCAAATAGATTATACTTGGTACCAGGCTCGACAATATCTATAAGATGATAATTTATATGTTTATTATTAATATTATAATCCTCCAAATCCTTTCCTGTACCAATATCCATGCAACGATAGACCTGCCGACTGTCTGCACTAATAATTTCTGCATCTATATCTGCAGCGAGAGCAGCAGCTAAAGACGTTTTACCGGAAGCTGTAGGACCTAAAATTGTTATCATATTTTGCATGGTAAATTTACGATATTGTATATATCAGTGCAAAAATAATAAAAAAAAACCGTCCGACAATATCGAACGGTTTTTTTTATTATTTTATGGTGTTATATCAATTAACCATTGTGTTTCTTCATGATCTTAATCAGATCAACTACTTTGTGAGAGTAACCAATCTCATTGTCATACCAAGAAACAACCTTAACGAATTTATCTGTAAGATAAACACCTGCGTCTGCATCGAAAATTGATGTCAGAGGGCAACCCAGGAAGTCAGAAGAAACAACTTTATCTTCTGTGTAACCTAGAATACCTTTCAGTTCACCTTCAGAAGCCTCTTTCATAGCTTTGCAGATATCCTCTTTTGTTGCAGGGTTCTTCAAGTTAACTGTCAAGTCAACAACAGAAACATCAAGAGTAGGAACACGCATTGATATACCTGTCAGTTTACCGTTCAGTTCAGGAATAACCTTACCTACTGCCTTAGCAGCACCTGTTGAAGACGGGATGATGTTGCCAGAAGCAGCACGACCACCACGCCAATCCTTCATAGAAGGACCATCTACTGTACGCTGTGTAGCTGTTGTAGAGTGAACAGTTGTCATAAGACCAGTCTCAATACCAAACTTGTCGTTCAGAACTTTAGCGATAGGAGCGAGACAGTTTGTTGTACAAGATGCGTTTGAAACGATCTGCTGACCAGCATATTTATCAGTATTTACACCGCAAACGAACATATCAGCCTGACGTCCGTCCTCACCTTTCTTTGAAGGAGCTGAAAGTACAACATATTTTGCACCAGCCTGAAGATGCTTCTCTGCGCGATCCATTGTAAGATAGAAACCAGTTGATTCAACGATATACTCAGCACCGATTTCGTCCCATTTCAGATCAGCTGCGTCTTTCTCAGCTGTAACACGGATATGGTTACCGTTAACGATCAGTTCGTTCTTCTCTTTGTCAACTTCAATTGTACCGTCAAACTGACCATGCATTGTATCATACTTCAGCATATAAGCCATGTAATCAACAGGAAGAAGGTCATTGATACCTACTACAACTACATCGTTCTTGTTAGCCTCTTCAAGAGTTGAACGGAAAACGAAACGACCAATACGGCCAAATCCGTTAATACCAATTTTAATCATCTTTTTTTTATTTTAAAGGGTTAAAATAATTTCCTTAAATAATTTATACCTAATTTTTGTTAAAAGCGCTGGTAGATCGCCTAGAATAATACTAAAGACATGCGCTCTGTATATTTCTTTTCTTTTCGACCGCAAAATTACATTTTTTTTTTTAATTGTGTTATTTCCGATTATTAAATAATATAAAAAAATGAACATAATTTGGCAAAACATAGTTATATAAAACATGTTAATGCCCATTTTGATATGTCTAATTACTAAATCATGGCAACTGTCAGCCCTGCCATAACAATACTGACCATTGACATTAGTTTAATCAGGATATTTAATGACGGGCCTGATGTATCTTTAAATGGGTCGCCCACTGTATCACCGACAATAGCCGCTTTATGACATGCAGACCCTTTTCCACCGTAATGTCCTTCTTCTATCATTTTTTTTGCATTATCCCATGCTCCACCTGCATTAGCCATAAAAATGGCTAATGTGAATCCTGTAGACATTCCACCTATAAGAAGTCCTAAAACGCCTGAAACTCCAAGAATGAGTCCGACTATTACAGGAATTGCTATAGCTAGCAACGAAGGGAGTATCATTTCATGAAGAGCAGACCTTGTCGATATTTGAATGCAACGCTCATAATCAGGCGTCGCTTTGCCTTCAAGTATTCCCTTAATCTCTTTAAACTGTCTCCTAACTTCTTCAACCATAGCTCCTGCCGCACGCCCTACAGCCCCCATTGTTATACCGCTGAAAATAAATGCAGACATTGCACCGATAAAAATACCAATCAATACTTTTGGATTAATCAGGTTTACTTGAAAATAGTTTATGAAGTCTAACAAATCTGCATTATTGGGATTAAACACATTTCCTATGTTATCGAAATAGACTGTACCTTCATTAACGGCTCTTATCATATTAATTTTTATTTCTTCAATATATGAAGCCAATAGCGCAAGTGCCGTAAGCGCAGCACTTCCTATCGCAAAGCCCTTACCTGTTGCGGCTGTCGTATTTCCCAATGCATCTAACGCATCAGTCCTTTTTCTTATATCTTCACCCAATTCACACATTTCAGCATTACCTCCGGCATTATCTGCAATTGGTCCGTAAGCATCAGTCGCCAGAGTTATTCCTAAGGTAGAAAGCATTCCGACAGCCGCAATTCCGATTCCGTATAAACCTTTAGAAATACTTGCAGAATTTAAGGACATATCAAAGCCGTTTGCACACAAATAACTTGCAATTACTGCTACTGATATAGTGATTACCGGTACCATAGTAGATATCATGCCTGTGCTTATTCCTTTTATTATTACTGTTGCAGAACCTGTCTGAGATGATTTCGCTATACTTTTTGTCGGGCCGTAGCTTTGGCTCGTATAAAATTCTGTTGCAGCCCCAATTACAACTCCGGCAATAAGACCACTTATAACAGAGAAAGACACGCCTATCCAATTATCTATTTTTAGTAAATATAAAATTACAAATGAAGCTATTGCTATCAAAACAGCAGATACATTTGTTCCAAGATTAAGCGAATGTAATAATTCTCTCATTGTTGCATTGTCTTTTGTACGTACAATAAATATTCCTATTAATGACAAGAATATTCCAACGGCAGCAATAAGCATAGGTGCAATTACTGCCTTCAACTGCATTTCAGAATTAATTCCAAAAGCCATGGCACCAAGAGCAGCCGCACTAAGTATACTTCCACAATAACTTTCATAAAGGTCTGCGCCCATACCTGCAACATCTCCTACATTGTCACCCACATTATCTGCTATTGTTGCAGGGTTGCGAGGATCGTCTTCTGGTATGTTCTCTTCTACCTTACCAACCAAGTCAGCCCCAACATCAGCAGCCTTTGTATATATACCTCCACCTACACGCGCAAATAATGCCTGTGTGGATGCCCCCATTCCAAATGTCAGCATTGTTGTAGTTATAGTGACCAGTGCAGTATCCTCACCTTCATAAAATGCACTTAGGATAACGAACCAAATAGCGATGTCAAGTAATGCCAAGCCAACAACAACCAGTCCCATTACAGCTCCACTTCTGAATGCTATTTTAAGACCTCGATTAAGTCCCTTGCCCACCGCATTAGCCGTACGAGCCGATGCGTATGTTGCAGTCTTCATTCCAAAGAATCCGCACAAGCCTGAAAATATACCACCTGTCAAGAAAGCAAATGGCACCCAAGGATTTTGTACGTTAAGCACATAAGACATAAATGCAAATATTATGCATATAATAATAAATATTATTGAAACAACTTTATATTGCTGTTTCAAATAAGCCATTGCTCCGGCTCTTACAAATCCGGCGATTTCTTTCATGCGCTCAGTGCCTTCACTTTCTTTCATCATTGACTTGAAAAAGTACCATGCCATTATTAATGCGCATAAAGAGGCCAATGGTACGAGCCAAAATACATATGGTATATTCATGGTATTAATTTGTTTTAAAATTTGAAAGACAACTGGGTGTCAATCATACTATAATTATGTTTTTCAATTGAACGGTCATTTACTAGAATATATTCTGCGGATAGTTTTAAGTTCTTGACGAACTCATAATCAGCACCAACCTCATAATATGTTTTACTGGTGTTCCAGTCTGCACTAGGACGATACATATCATATCTAGCTTTTATATGAAACTTATTCTTAATAACCGGGGCTATAGCCAACGCATAAAAGCCGTCTGCCTTATCTCCTTTTGCATAATTTATTTCCGTATTACTCAAATCACTCTTTTCATTATAGCTTGTCTTAAAACTCAGGCCAGTAGAATGAATGTATTCAGAACGGAACGTCCAGTCGTTTATCACATATTCGCCACTTATGGCATAACGCCTTTTTGGCAAACTTACTATCCCAGTATCACCTTTTCTTGCATACGAGCCTGTCCATCCAAATGCTCCAATACGCATACCTTGTACCGGCATAATCCAGATACCTCCAATAATATCTTTCTGATTATCTACGTCTTTCGTATTAATGCCTTGGCCGTTGAACACTCCAATCTGATAGTGAAACAATGCTCTACCGTTTGCTGTTTTTAGTAAATCTCCCTGCAGCTGAACACCTATATCACGCCCATTTGAAGAGTGCTCTCCTACCCTGTCTGTAAATCCTGCTAAATTCGAAACATTCTGCGAATAACCCATAAAGCCCTGATCTATTGGATTCATAGGGTTTTCGAATGTAAATGGCCGTTTGAACTGACCTACTTTTATTCTTACAAATTTATATTTTTGCCATTCAACAAAAGCATCTACAATTCGTGGGCTTTCACTTAACGTAGAAGTATTCCCATTAATTTGTCCTTGTATTTTATATGCAAAATCATTAAACAGGCGGCCATCCAAAGACAATCTCACCATTCTTAAACTAAAAGTGTTACTTTTAGCGTTGTCTTTTCCAGAATACTGATATTGCCCTATTACATATCCGCTCAGTTTGGGTTTACTAAATATTTCATTACTCTTTTGTGCATATACATTTGATGTTAAAACACAAGTAGCTAACAGCGTAACAAATAACTTTTTCAATTTCTTATAATTTTAATTTCTTATTCAAAGTTCTTTATATTCTGATTCCGTAAAACTCATCAGCATTATATTGTCAGTTTCTTCTATCAAGAAGGACTACATTTTCGACATGCGGTGTATGAGGGAACATATCTACAGGCTGCACGGCAACCACTTTATAAGTGCTGTCTAATAAAGTAAGATCACGTGCTTGTGTAGCAGGATTACAGCTTACGTATACTATACGTTTTGGAGCAGCATTAATTATCACCTGTATTACATCAGGATGCATACCAGCCCTAGGAGGGTCTGTTATTATTATGTCAGGCTTTCCGTTCTCGGAGATAAATTCATCCGTCAAGATATCTTTCATATCACCTGCATAAAATGTAGTATTACTTATATTATTTATTTTAGAATTTACTTTTGCGTCTTCTATCGCTTCTGGAACATATTCTATTCCAACCACATGTTTCGCATATCGTGATACAAAGTTTGCAATAGTTCCAGTCCCCGTATAAAGGTCATATACAAGTTCTTTTCCTGTGAGCTCTGCAAAATTACGAACAACAGAATAAAGATGAAAAGCCTGCTCTGTATTTGTCTGATAAAAACTCTTTGCGCCGACTTTAAACTTTAGGCCATCCATCGTTTCATAAATATAATCATTACCTTTAAACACTTCAATATTTAAATCGTTAAAAGTGTCATTACCCTTTTGGTTGTTTACATATAGTAATGATGTTATTTCAGGGAACTTGTCAGCTATATATTTAAGTAGTTTTTTTGCTTCTGCCTCATCTCCACTTTGCTCATAGTGAAATTGTATAAGAACCATCCATTCGCCGGTGTCAGAATTTCTTATCATAATATCACGCAACAGTCCGTGTTGTTTTCTAATATCAAAAAACGACATATCTGTTTCATAAGCATAATCTCTAATGGCATTTCTTATTTTATTTTGTAAATCATCCATAAGCCAGCACTTTTCAATTGGAAGTATTTTGTCAAAAGCACCAGTTATATGAAAGCCAACAGCATTCATCTGAGAAAATTCTGTCCCAGAATTTATTTCTTCTTGTGTAAGCCAACGCTTGTTTGAACATCCAAATTCAAGTTTGTTACGATATGCCTGAGACTTAACAGAGCCTAGAATCTGATTAAATTCCGGAAGTTGAATTTTGCCAATACGCGTTAACTGATCAAACACCTGCTTCTGTTTCATCTTAAGCTGTTCTTCATAAGGGATGTTTTGCCATTTACAACCTCCACATATACCAAAATGCTGACAAAACGGCTTAACCCTCTTATCGCTATATTTGATGAACTTAATTATTTCGGCCTCACAATAACTATGTTTTTTCCTTTTTACTTGTAAGTCAACAACGTCACCTGGTACAGCAAATTGGACAAAGACAACAAGGTCATTTACTCTTGCAAGTGATTTACCCTCTGCCGCATAATCTGTTATAGTAACGTTTTCCAAAACAGGCAGTGCTTTTTTCTTTCTGCTCATCTGTGATCTGTGCTATTTAATTAATAAAATGACAAAACACACATGCAATTATATGAATAAAATTAGGATTTCGATTTGTTCATAAATAGATGCGTGCAATTATTCAAATGCAAAGGTAACGGATATTTTCCAAAATGTAACGATGCTTAAAATAAAAAATAAGAAAATTTTATTTTCTGTTTATGTTATAAAAGCGTTATGTTACATTGATAACAATAAAGGTTTATGCAGTCATTATCTGCATGTTTTTAAGTCTAAAGCTATTTTATATGGTTAGAGAAATAAAGACAAATACCTTAAATTTATAATCATAAATATATAAAGTAAGGTATTTGTCTTCAGTCACATAACAATATCGGTTAAATATTTTAATTATAATATTTTATATTATCCGCAATAGAAAGAAGTTTCAACAAGTTTTTGCATAAGTTTCGTATCTTTCTCGGCAGATTTACGGAGTTTTGTGTCATCTTTATCCTTTAATGACTTAACTATACCATCTATCATTCTAGAAGAGAACACTCCCTTGTCTTCATATAATTCGCGCTGTTTTTCAAGCCATTTTGCAGATGAGACACACGAATCCGGCAGCTGTTCAAACTTTGACAGGCCATTTTTTGCCTCGTTCATTCCAACGTATTTATCACTTGCTAATTGCAATGCCTTTTCTTCTTCCATTTCCAACCCGTATCTACATGCGACACATAGTCCGGCCATAAGTTGATATATATCAGCAGAACCATCAGGTGAGCGCATTTCAACTGTCTGTTTCAATGTAGTATCATTGTTAGCCTCTGCTTCAAGCGTATTAACTTGTATACACATATCTCGTCCAGAAGTCCATCCTAATGGAACACGAACAAGTACAGATCTGTTACAATCACCCCAACATACGTTTGTTGGTGCTTCCTGATGAGGAACAAGCCTAAAGTATGATACTGGAGTCTTATTACCAAATGCTGTTATTGACGGTGCCAGAACCATCATGCCGGCAATAGCACGACGTGCCTCATCAGAAAGTTTTCGATCCTTTATCATGCAGTTTTTACCGTCTTTCATCATACGCATATGTATATGCAAACCTGAGCCAGCTTTTCCCACAGTGATTTTAGGAGCAAATGTAATGTCAAGATCATTCATGTGAGCCAAGTTTCTGATAACCCATTTCGCTAAAATCAGCTGATCTGCGGCAGTCTCGGCCGGACATGGCAGAAACTCTATTTCATTTTGTTCAAAAACTTTTCCATTTTGAGTGAAGTTGCCTACTTCAGAATGTCCATATTTAATCTGTCCGCCTGTCTGGGCAATATAAGCCATACATTGTTTACGAAACTCATTAAATTTTGCAAAAGGTCCTGACTCATGATAACCTCTTTGGTCTACGGCTGGAAACATTTCGTCATCATCTGCAATAACATAATACTCTAATTCTCCCATTGCCTCAAAAGTCATCCCTGTTGATTGCGTAAATGCGACAGCTGCTCTATGTAAAGTCTGTTCCGGAGAACACTCAAATGGTTCACCATCCTTGTTGAAAAAAGAACAAAGCATACACAATGTCGGTATTTCAGAGAATGGACTGACAAATGCTGTCCTGAATCTAGGAATTACGTATAAATCGCTATTTTCAGCTTCTATAAATGAAGGAAACAGGCTTGAACCATCTACACGTTCACCATCAGTTAGTATAGTTTCAAGATAAGCATAATTATTAATCATAAAATTTAAGGTCTTTATACGTCCATCTTCTGCAGGATACATAAAATCAATCATACGTATACCTTTTTCACGTATAAAGGTAATTATATCTGCTTTTGTAAAGCATTTTGAAGGTTTGTGAAGGAACTCTACCAGCGGGTTCGCACTCATTTCAATTGTCTTGTCCATAATTATAAAGTGTTTAATATAAGTAATTTAGATTTAAATTATAACCAAATTTATTATCATTGACAGCAAATGTTGTACTTTCTGTCCTACCTATATATTAATAAGGTAGGAGCATATAGCACTATATCCTGCAATACTTTTTTATGCATAAGCATACATACAATATACTTTTCACGGTATCTTTTATACAAAGATAGATATTTTAAATTGCAAAACAAATTTTTCAAATTTATTTTAGCATACATTCAAATATAATCACATTGCTAAGGTTAATTACTCTTTTTTACATAATTCAGACATGTGTCAAATAGAAATCTTTTTTTTATAATTATAACATTTTGCTTAATGAAATAGTTTCATGATTTGTCTATAACCATAAATATTATATATTTATAATTGCTATAAATTAAATTTATACCATAAATTTTAGGCTATTGATTAATTGCCATATCATAACTAATTAGAATAATTAAACTCGTTTTGATTTTGGTAAAATCATTATAAAATACATATTTTTATTATACGAAAAACTATAATTAATCAAGAATAATACTTTGTTTATAAAACAACAAGTAATATTCAACATTACGAAAGTTAATATTCCATCTTCTAAATTTATAATACACAGCATTCGTGTCATTGACAAATGTCAAGCATTATACATTATCTAAACGTACAGACACAATATGCAACATTACACTTTGACTTAATTTTACACGATTATGTTACAAAATATAAATTCGCATGCCGTAAGTCCATGTTACACTTTTTAACAAATCCAATCTATTTTGTATTTTCTAATAAAATCTCATATAAATCATTGTTTCAGTTTAATAAAAATAAGTATCAAATAAAGTCAGGCGATAAAAAAATATACTTTACTATTCAAAAACAGATAAAAAAATTTGTTGATTAATGAAATTTAAGTATATTTGCAAATACATATAATCTTGGATAAAATATACATGAAAACCATAAATTAATATGACAGAAAAAAGAGTTTATACCTTTGGTAACGGAAAAGCTGAAGGAAAAGCAGATATGCGTAATCTGCTGGGTGGAAAGGGTGCCAATTTGGCTGAAATGAATCTTATCGGTGTACCAGTTCCTCCTGGTTTCACTATTACAACAGATGTTTGTAACGAATATTTTGAAAAAGGAAAAGAGTGTGTAGTAGCTCTCCTTAGTGATGACGTTAAGGCATCTGTACATCATATTGAAACTTTAATGAACAGTAAATTCGGTGATATTGAAAATCCATTGCTTGTCAGCGTTCGCTCTGGTGCGCGCGCATCAATGCCAGGTATGATGGATACAATATTAAATCTTGGTCTGAATGATAAGGTTGTTGAAGGACTTGCCAAGAAAACTGGAAATGAGAGATTTGCTTATGATAGTTATAGACGTTTCGTACAGATGTATGGTGATGTCGTTTTAGGCATGAAACCTGTCAACAAAGACGATATTGATCCCTTCGAAGCAATAATACAAAAAGTTAAATCTGTTCGCAATATTACTCTTGACAATGAAATGACTGTTGATGAACTTAAACAGCTTGTAAAATTGTTTAAGGAAGCAATTAAGAAACAGACAGGTAAGGATTTCCCAGATGACCCAATGGAACAGCTTTGGGGTGCTATCTGTGCTGTATTCGACAGTTGGATGAATGAGCGAGCCATTCTATATCGTAAGATGGAAGGTATTCCTGCTGAATGGGGAACAGCTGTAACTGTAATGGCAATGGTGTTCGGTAATATGGGACAAACCTCTGCGACAGGTGTATGTTTCAGTCGCGATGCTGCAACCGGTGAAAATTGCTTTAATGGTGAATATCTTGTAAATGCACAGGGAGAAGACGTTGTTGCTGGTATTCGTACACCACAACAGATAACAAAGGCTCGTTCTATCGCATGGGCTAAACAACAGGGCATCTCAGAAGAGGAACGCGCTACAAAATATCCGTCAATGGAGGAAGCTATGCCTGAGATCTATGCACAGCTAAACGCTCTTCAAGAGAAACTTGAACATCACTATCACGATATGCAGGATATGGAATTTACCGTTCAAGAGGGTAAATTATGGTTCCTACAAACCCGTAATGGCAAACGTACTGGTACTGCAATGGTAAAAATCGCCATGGATTTACTACGTGAAGGAGAAATTGATGAAAAGACAGCCCTTGAACGTTGTGAACCAAATAAGCTTGACGAATTACTTCACCCGATTTTTGACAAGGCAGCTTTGCAGACTGCAAAAGTACTGACAAGAGGCCTTCCTGCATCTCCAGGTGCTGCCTGCGGACAAATTGTATTCTTTGCTGATGATGCAGCAAAATGGCACGAAGCAGGAAAACGTGTCGTAATGGTCCGCATCGAAACAAGTCCTGAAGATTTGGCCGGAATGGCTGCTGCTGAAGGTATTGTTACAGCAAGAGGTGGTATGACTTCTCACGCAGCTGTCGTTGCTAGAGGTATGGGTAAATGTTGTGTATCAGGCGCTGGAGCATTAAATATTGATTATAAAGCACGTACAGTTGAGATTGACGGTGTATTGTTGAAAGAAGGAGATTATCTTTCAATAAATGGTTCAACCGGAGAGATTTATCTTGGTGAAGTTAAGACAAAGCCGGCAGAGGTTACGGGAGATTTTGCCGCACTCATGGATTTGTGTAACAAATATACAAAACTTGTTGTACGTACCAATGCTGATACACCTCATGATGCTGAAGTAGCACGCAATTTTGGTGCTGTAGGTATAGGACTTTGTCGTACAGAACACATGTTCTTTGAAAATGAAAAGATTAAGGCAATGCGTGAGATGATTCTGTCTGATACTGTAGAAGGACGCGAAAAAGCTCTTGCCAAACTTCTGCCATATCAAAAACAGGACTTCTATGGAATTCTTAAAGCAATGAATGGTTATCCTGTTAACATCCGTCTGCTTGACCCGCCTTTGCATGAGTTTGTACCTCATGACCTTGAAGGACAAGAGATAATGGCTAAAGAAATGGGTATCACTGTTCAAGAAATTCAACAAAGAGTTAATTGTCTAAGTGAACATAATCCTATGCTTGGCCATCGCGGATGCCGACTTGGCAATACATATCCAGAGATTACCGCCATGCAGACAAGAGCCATTTTGGGTGCTGCAGTCCAACTGAAGAAAGAAGGATATGATCCTAAACCAGAAATAATGGTTCCACTTATCGGTATCGTCAATGAGTTTGACATGCAGGAAAAAGTTATACGTGAAACAGCTAAAGAAATTTTCGCTGAAGAAGGTATAGAAATTCCTTTCCGTGTTGGAACTATGATTGAGATACCTAGAGCTGCACTTACAGCTGACCACATTGCAGAAAAGGCTGAATATTTCAGTTTCGGAACCAATGACTTAACCCAAATGACATTTGGATATAGCCGTGATGACATTGCAAGTTTCTTGCCAGTATACCTTGACAAGAAGATTCTTAATGTAGATCCATTCCAGGTTCTTGACCAAAATGGTGTTGGTCAGCTTGTTAAGATGGCTGTAGAAAAAGGCCGTGCAACTCGTCCCGAACTTGTTTGTGGTATATGTGGAGAACATGGAGGTGAGCCATCATCGGTTAAGTTCTGTCATAAAGTTGGTTTAAATTATGTCAGCTGCTCTCCATTCCGTGTACCAATTGCACGTTTGGCTGCTGCTCAAGCTGCTGTCGAGGATTAATATTCCGATAATGACTATTTAAATTAAATATACATAAAATGCTCTTAAAGGCGCATTAATTAAGCCTTTAAGAGCATTTATTATATCAAGACTATTTTCAATTTAAGAAAATAAAAATTCTGAAAAACAAAATTCTTTTATAACATTCTATTTAAATATTATATTTCCACGTCTTTATATAAATATCGTTTTATACTCTTTTTGGGAGTCTTTTCAAATTCTTCGTCTTGAAGTTTTATCTTAGATATTTTACAATATGCAGGCATGATCTGATTAAGTTCAATCATATTCTGCTCCATTATGTGCTGTAAATCTTCTTTTGTAAGTCCAATGTTTCTCGCCTCTTCATAATCCGGATAAACCAAAGCAACAAGCTTGTCGCCTTTTTGTATAACAAGACTTTCTATGACCATAGTCATACTATTAAGTTTATCTTCGATTTCCTCCGGATAGATGTTTTGTCCATTGGCTCCCAAAAGCATATTTTTACTTCTTCCTTTAATATACACATATCCATTATTATCTATCAAACCTAAATCGCCAGTGTGATACCAACCTTCGTCATCTAATGCTTGTTTTGTCGCTTCCTCATTCTTGTAATATCCTAACATAACATTTGTTCCACGGGCTAGAATCTCTCCTGGTATATTTTGAGGATCAGGACTATCAATCTTCACCTCCATATGCACCACAGCCTTTCCACATGAAGTAGGTACAAATTCATGATAATCTGCATACGTTATAATTGGGGCACATTCTGTTGCGCCGTACCCGACTGTGATAGGAAAATCAATACTCTTTAAAAATGATTCCACTTCCTGATTAAACGCAGCTCCACCTACAATAATTTCATAGAGATTACCACCAAATGCATTATAAACCTCTTCACAAATTCTTTGTTTAACCTTTTTACTTATCACAGGCATATTAAGAAGAAGTCGCATTTTATTATTTTGGATTTTAGGAAACACCTTTTTCCTTATAATTTTTTCTACAACTAATGGAACTGCTATTATTATTGCAGGCTTTATATCCTTAAATGCCTGAGCAATAATGGCAGGACTTGGAACACGCGTTAAAAAGAAAATGTGACATCCATGACAGAATTCAAAAAGGAATTCAAAAGCCATACCATACATATGTGCCATGGGTAGTATACTTACAGTATTTGAACCTCTAGAAATATTTTTACCCAAAACATCCATTGCGAAATCCAAATTACCCCATAAAGCCCTATATGGAAGCATAACCCCTTTGGAAAAGCCTGTAGTACCACTAGTATAATTTATCAGCGCCAACTCATTTGGATCTTGTTCTATATAATAGTGGACGTGATTAGTTCTAAATGCTTTAGGATATTTTTTACCAAAAAGTTCATTTAGATGTTCTCTTGCATATGTAAGTTTATCTGTTCTAGACACAACGAGTGAATAGTCAGGTATATAAATTATACCTTCCAGATTTGGCATCTTTGTCGCATCTATTGTTGTAGCAACGACATCTCCTACAAACAATAATTTTGCTTCACTATGATTAACAATATTATAAACTTGCTCAGGCGTAAATTCGTGTAATACAGGAACAGCTACAGCACCATAAGTAAGTGTAGCTATGAAAGCGACAGCCCAATTGGCACTATTTCGGCCGCAGATAGCTATTTTGTCACCTTTTACAACGCCACTGTTCTCAAACATGATATGCAACTTTTCTATCTTTCTTGCAACATCTTTATATTGCAACGTTACACCTTTATAATCGGTTAGAGCATCTAGGTCCCAATTATTTATAACGCTTTTTTCAATAAACGAGTTAAAACTTGGTATTTGTTCCATTGCACAAAAATGATAAATTTGTGCAAAGGTAAATTTTTATCTGTACATTTCAAAATAATTTACGCAATTTTTCACTGCATATAATTACAATATCATATTGACATTGTATTTATGTAAATAAAATCAAACTATACTGATAAAATATATAACATAATGTAACGATCACGAAATAAGTATTATTTATTCCTACATAAAAATATTACAAATCTATTTACATAGAATGATATAAATTTATATACCTGACGAAACATCCTAATACGCAATACAAAAATTTGTTATAAATTTAATTCATCAATTAAATCTTAAATTTTTATTATTCTATGCAACTATAAATATTTTCAAGTATTTATCAAAAAAAATAACAACACGGAATTGAAAAAAAACATGTATATTTGCAGAGTGGAAGTTATTAGGAACATTATATTAATTCTCTTTGTTGCTTTCAGCATCAAACCATATAATACTCATGCTGAAACGATTTCAGACTCGTTGATACTTCAACGGGTTCTGACATATAAGCAAAGTGTATCTGAAGAACTAAAAGGCATACATACGAATGTGTATATTCGATATTACTTTAAGACAAATAAAAGAAACATAACCTTAATGGCTATACCATCTATGTATGAAATATCAAGAGGGCGCCGTGAATATGCCGGAGAAACATACAGTAACATATATATCAAAGACAATTCTATTTCTGAAGCAACTAGACAATTGAATATTGGCACAATTCCTCATCATAGAAATGCCATGACTACATTGTTGAAATATCTAATGCCCAATATTTATAATGTAACTATATTGGATAATCAAATTTTGTCTCCATTCAATTCTAATAATGTAAAATTATACAAATATGACATAACCAGTTTAACTGATAATCGTTATGAAATTGTTTTCAGACCTAAATTACATAATACCCAAATGATTAGTGGCTCAGCCGTAATTGACAAGTTTACAGGTAGAGTTATTAGAATACAATTTAATGGTGAGTACGATATGGTTAAATTTCATATTAATGTACTTATGGGGAAACAAGGAATCTACTCTTTATTACCCAAGACATGTGATATAGATGCAGTGTTTCATTTTGTTGGAAATAAAATACAAGCATCATACCATTCTGTATACGATAATCCTGTAACTTTATCTGATACAATAGTCAATTCTCATGACCTAAAATTAATGAATGAAATTAGGCCTGACACATTACCTAGAATTTTTAAAGATATTTATTTAAAATATGATTCTATATATAATAGAACAGATACAATCGTAAAGATAAAAGAAAATAAACGCTGGGACAAGGTATTGTGGAATGTTTTAGGAGATCATATCATTAACAGAACAAAAGGTAATTTTGGTTCAAATGACCAAGGAGCATTTAGAATATCTCCTATATTGAATCCTTTGGAACTAAGTTACAGTGGACGAAAAGGTATAACATATAAACTTAAAATAAATGGTAGTTATAACTTTTCCTTAAATAAGAACATTTCACTATATCTAAATTCCGGTTATTCGTTTAAGCAACATCAGTTATATTTCCGGATGCCTATTCGCTTCACGTATAACAAAACAAGAAACGGATATGCAGAATTTGAAATCGGCAATGGAAATAGAATAACAAATTCAAGTATAGTTGAACAAATAAAAAATGAGACATTAGACTCCATTAATTGGGATAACATGAATTTGGACTACTTTAAAGATTTCTATTTCAAATTTAAGGCAAATTATGATTTATCTGATAAATGGAGTATACAACCTGGTGTTGTCTACCATAAACGTTCTGCTGTTGATAAAAGTGGGTTTGCACAAGCCAACAGACCAACAAAATATTATTCATTTGCTCCATCATTACAAATACAATTTCGTCCTTATGGATGGAATGGACCAATATTTACCACTGACTATGAACGAGGCATAAAAAATGTTCTAAATTCAAGTATGGAATACGAGCGTTTTGAGGTTGACGCATCATGGAAGAAACAATTTCATTCTTTGAGAGCTATATCACTCAGAGTTGGAAGTGGATTTTATACATCAAAAAGTCAAAACTCATATTTTCTTGACTATACAAATTTTAGAGAAGAGAACATACCTGGAGGTTGGAATGATGACTGGACAGGAGAATTTCAACTACTAAATAGTAATTGGTATAATGCCTCTGAATATTATATAAGAACCAATACTACATATGAATCACCGCTAATGTTACTGTCACGCATACCATATGTAGGCCGTTTCATGGAAATTGAACGTATTTATATAAACACTCTTTTTGTTGAACATTTGCATCCATATGTAGAATATGGTTATGGATTTACTAATAGATTCTTTTCTATGGGTATATTTTTGGCCACACGAAATGCTGATTTTGAAGGATTTGGATGCAGATTCGGATTTGAGTTGTTTAGAGATTGGTAAAAATTAAATTATGTCATGAAACAATTAACTGTATATAAAGCCAGTGCAGGAAGTGGAAAGACGTTTACTCTTGCTGTCGAATATATAAAACTCTTAATAAAAAATCCAATGAGTTTTAGAAATATTCTTGCAGTTACGTTTACAAACAAAGCCACCGAAGAAATGAAGATGCGAATATTAAGCCAACTATATGGTATATGGAAAATGTTGCCTGATTCGCACCTATACATGAAAGAAATAACAGAAAAGCTCAATATAAGCGAGCAACAGGCTAGCCGACAAGCAGGAATTGCCTTGAATCGCCTAGTCCATAACTATAATTACTTCAGAGTAGAGACAATAGATTCTTTCTTTCAGTCTGTACTACGTGACTTAGCACGTGAATTGGATTTAACTGCAAACCTAAAAATCGGATTAAACGATTCGCAAGTTGAAGAAGAGGCAGTTGATCAACTTATTGATTCATTGACTGCAACGAGCGTATTATTACAATGGCTTATAACTTATATTTTTACAAATATTGATGAAAATAAAAGTTGGAATGTCATAGGACAAATAAAATCTTTTGGAAAAAACGTATTTCAAGATTATTATAAGTCAACGAGTTCCGAATTAAATAAGATCATTTCCGAAAAAGACTTCTTTGAAAAATATATTAGGCAATTAAAAGAAATACGCGGCAATGCAGTAAAATGTATGGCAGCCTATACAGACAGATTCATAAATGAGACAACAAATGCAGGATTAAATCCATATGAATCATTTGCGTTAAAAGGTAAAGGAATATGCAGCTATTTCAAGAAATTGAAATCAAATGATTTTAGTGATGCGAAATGCATCAATAATACATTAAAGAAATGTTTGGACAATGCTGAAAATTGGACGACCAAAACAAGTCCTAACAGAAATACTATAATAGCATTAGTAAATAACAGTTTGATGAAACTGCTACATGATGCAGAAAGTGAACGTTCAAAACAATGGAAACTATATTCTACAGTTGACGTAACGCTAAAACATCTTAATAAATTGCGATTGTTAAACACAATCGAAATAAAAGTAAGAGAATTGAATGAAGATGCTAATAGATTTCTGTTGAGCGACACACAATATCTACTACATTCACTTATAGATGAGGGTGATTCACCTTTTATCTTTGAGAAGGCCGGTTGTCAACTTGAACACATTATGATAGATGAATTTCAGGATACAAGCTCTGTTCAATGGCAAAATTTTAAGGTTTTACTTAAAGAATGTATGAGTCATGGAGCCAACGAAGACAATACTGTACACAATCTCATAGTAGGAGATGTTAAACAAAGTATATATAGATGGCGTGCAGGAGATTGGCGCCTGCTTAATAATATTAGAAATCAGTTTCCTTCTTCTAAAGAACTTGTGGACGTCCGTTCTCTTCAGACTAACTACAGATCAGAAAAGAATATTATTGACTTTAATAATGCCTTTTTCACTTTAGCGGCAAAATATGAATATAGTCGTGGACAAGAAATTGGTCTAGACGGCAATGCCAATGAACTTATTACTGCCTATGCTGATGTTTGTCAAAATGCACGTCAAGCAAAGCAACAAACAGGATATGTCAAATTAACTCTTTTGCCAAATGACAACTATAATGATACAATGCTTAAAAACATTGAATTATGTATAGATGAAATACAAAAATCAGGCATGTCATTGAACAATACTGCAATATTGTTCAGGTACAATAAATTGATACCAGTGGTTGCGGATTATTTTATGGAAAAAAGATCGGACTTGACATTTGTAAGTGATGAGGCATTCAGGCTTGATGCCTCAAGTGCCGTGAATACGATTATGCTTGCACTGCAGTTGCTTGTGCATCCTGAAGATACTATGTCAAAAGCGAATTTGGCTGTTATTTATCAAAATATGATTTTAAATAAAGATTTGAATCTTAGTGAGATTCTTACCGGATTCGATTCGGAAGTAAGTAAAGCAGATTCTTTCTTGCCTGAAGCCTATATTGAAAATATGCCGAAACTTCTAAAAAAGCCTTTATTTGAAATAATAGAATTTATATATACTACTTTTAATCTAGAAAAAATGCACGAGCAAAGTGCCTATTTATGTGCATTTTATGATCAATTTTCTGATTTTATAAAGAATAATTCAGGTAATATTGAAAAGTTCATTAATGAATGGAATGAAAATATACATTCAAAGACCATTCAATGTGATGAAATAAATGGCATAAGACTATTAAGTATTCATAAAAGCAAAGGACTTGAATATGATAATGTTATTATTCCATTTTGCGACTGGCCTTTAGAAAACAGAAATACGACATTATGGTGTAATCCTAAAGAAGAGCCATTTAACGAATTACCCATCGTCCCTGTTGACTACAACAAAAGGTTACTTAATACAATATATGTTGACGACTATAAAAATGAATATCTGCAAAATACAGTTGATAATCTAAACTTACTCTATGTTGCATTCACTAGAGCTTGTAAAAATTTGTACATTATCGGAAGGAAAAACAGTTCAACAAATACTATAAAAAACAGATCGGATGTTTTATGTGATAATGTAAAAGATTTAGCAGAGATTTTGTCTGGTTCATCTCTTTCTGGTTGCGATCAAGACGATAGTCCAATAATTTTTGAATATGGTAAATTCTATTGTGATAAAGAGATAAAATCATCAACAACCCAAAATGTATTCATGCAAAAGGTTTCCCAGTTTAAAGTCAATATGGGAACATCAAGTTATACTGCCAGTTTCAGACAGAGCAATAAAAGTAATGATTTTATAAATACCGATGACAATGAAAACGAACGTAACAGATATATCAAAATTGGCAACGTGTTGCATAAACTCTTTTCCATGATACGCACAACAGACGATATTGATAATGTATTACGGCAATTTGAATTTGATGGAGTGCTTTATGATGATTATATAACTGTTGACAAAATGCGTAATATGCTATCTCAACGCTTATCGGATAATCTTGTGGCTGATTGGTTTGACCCACGCTGGAATGTTTTTAATGAATGTAGCATACTTGAATATGACAAAAATGAAAACAAGGTTATTGAAAGACGACCTGATAGAGTTATTACTGACGGAAAAACAATAAAAGTTATTGACTTCAAATTTGGTAAACCATGCGATGAATACCAAAAGCAGGTAAGACAATACATGTCACTACTTAAGTCGATGGGATATCAGAATGTTGAAGGCTACTTATGGTTCGTATATTCCAACAAAGTCGATAGGATAGAATAATAAATTATAAAATTATTCTTGATATTTGTAATTTATAAGAGAAATGTAAAAATGAAAAAATTTTTAGAATACGTAGCTGAAGATATTTTAAATAAATACGGCACAGATTTATCCAAAATAGCTGTTGTCTTTCCTAATAAACGTGCATCAATGTTCTTAAATGAGCAGCTTGCAATAAAAGCCGGTCGTCCATTATGGTCACCTGCATACATAACTATTAGTGATTTCTTTCGTCAACACTCATCTTTATTAATAGGCGACTCTATAAAACTGATATGTGAGATTCATAAAAGTTTTATAGAATGTACTAATATTGATGAGTCACTGGATCATTTTTATGGATGGGGACAATTGCTTTTGGCTGATTTTGACGACATTGACAAAAATATGGCCGATGCCTCAAATGTGTTTAAAAATATCAAAGACCTGCATGAGTTAGACGATATATCATATCTTACAGATGAACAGAAAGAAATATTGCATAAATTTTTCAGTAACTTTACCACAGACAATAAGTCGGAACTGAAAAAACGTTTTCTTCAGCTGTGGTGCCATTTTGAAGATATATATAACAACTACAAAGAAAGACTACGTAAACAAAATATAGCATATGAGGGAATGCTATATAGAGATGTAGCCCAACAAACTATCAACTACAAATATGATAAATACTTGTTTGTAGGATTCAATATGGTACAGAAAGTTGAACAAGAAATATTCTCTAATTTGCAAAAAGAACATAAAGCCGGATTTTATTGGGATTTTGATTCTTTTTACATGACACCGAAAACAAATGAAGCCGGTCATTATATATCAAAGTATCTTAAGATGTTTCCAAATGAGCTAGACTTATCAGATAAAGAGATATATGGTAATTTTTCATCACATAAGAATATTGTTTACGCCAATGCATTGACAGAAAATATACAGGCAAGGTATGTAAGTGACTGGTTAAAAGAACATGACAGATATAAGTATGGTAAAAATACAGCCATTGTTTTATGCGACGAATCTCTTTTACCTACAATAATACATTGTATACCAAAAGAAGTCGATTGTGTTAACATAACATCAGGGTATCCATTGTTTCAGACTCCAGTTTCATCATTTGTCCTTCAATTATTAGACTTGAAGTTAAAAGGGTTTTCAAGCAATAAAGACAGATATCAACTTTCATATGTAATTCAGGTTTTGTCGCATCCTTATGCACAATATATATCAGATAAATGTTCAGAACTCTTGGCTGAATTAAAAGAGAAGAACATTTACTACCCTACATTACAAATTCTCAATAAAGATGAATACACAAGGAGACTTTTCGAATTGCAGAATGACAATAATGCATTGATGCAATGGCTGATGGATATATTGAAACGTGTAGCTATAAACATAAATAATGATGACAGAGATCCTCTGTTTCAGGAATCAATATTCAGAATGTATACACTATGTAACAGACTAAGCGAACTTGTCTGTTCTGGAGATCTTGATGTAGACTCGATAACATTACAAAAACTTATTGTACAACTTATTAATTCTACATCAATTCCATTTCATGGTGAACCGGCTGAAGGAATTCAAGTTATGGGTATACTTGAAACCAGAAACTTAGACTTTGACCACATACTGATTCTCTCATGCAATGAAGGAAACATGCCTAAAGGGATAACAGATTCTTCTTTTATACCCTACTCTATCAGAAAAGCATACGAACTTACTACGGTAGATAACAAGGTTGCTATATATGCATATTATTTTTACAATTTGATACAAAGAGCTTCTGATGTAACTATTGTGTATAACAATTCTACAGAAGATGGACATACGGGAGAAATGAGTCGGTTCATGCTTCAACTTTTAACAGATGGAAACTTTAATATAAAAAGAATTTCATTAAAGGCCGACCAACAACTTATATATTCTAAGCCAAAAGTCATTGTAAAGGATGAAGCTATAGCCTGTGCCTTAGATGCTATGAACTTTATTTCTCCAACATCAATAAACAGATATATGCGGTGTCCGTTGCAATTTTATTACTATAATATTGCCAAGATAAAAGAACTCGATGATACATACGAGATGGACAACAGAATGTTTGGCAATATTTTTCATGATGCAGCAGAAATATTATATCGTAAATATCTTAATGGAGAAAATCGCATCATCAGAAAAGAGACCATAAATAACATACTAAAAAATCATTCCTTAATTGAAAGAATTGTTGATGAAGCTTTCTACAATACATATTTTAAACAAGAATATAACGGTAAGGACAATAAAATATTTTATAATGGATTGCAACTTATTAACAGAGAAGTAATAATAAGATATCTAAAAAGATTGATTGAGATTGATTTGTCTTTGGCGCCGTTTACTATTGTCGGTATTGAAAATGATGTGTATGATAATGTTATATTTATTGCAAACGGGTGTGAAAGAAAAATATGCATAGGTGGTCGTATAGACAGAATGGATAAGATTGTGGACACTGAAAGTAATACCGAAAAAATTAGAATAGTCGACTATAAAACAGGAAGCAGCAAACTTAAAGATGCTAAATCTTTGGAAGATATATTTACGCGTCCGTTAAATACAGAAATACATGCTGACTATTATCTACAAATAATGCTGTATTCATTGATAGTTCGGACAAATAAAAAATACAACAATAGTAATTTGCCTGTAAGTCCCGCATTGCTATTTATTCAACATTCATCTGAAGAAGGATATAATCCAATAATATCTATTGATAAAAAGAAAATAAATGATATTTCAGAATTTATTCCAGACTTCATGGATAATATTAAAGCAATATTGTCTGAAATATTTGATAAATCAACTCCATTTACACATACGACAGAAAAGAAGACTTGTATAAATTGTCCGTATGCGCGTTTATGCGGATACTGATGCTTAATTATATCCATTAAGGTTATCCCGGATACGAATCTTTTACAATTCATATCTGGGATAACCTTAAAATATTCATACTTAATTCAATATTCTTTACCGCATTGATTCATCTACAAACGATAAAGGCAACAGATCTTTTATACTGTTAATCACATATATACCTTCTGAACCACAAAGTAAAATTTTTATATTACGTTTATATCTTTGTTCCATCTCTAATATTACCTGACGGCATGAACCGCATGGTGAAATAGGAGTATGAACCAAGCCGTTAACATTTTTTGCAGCTATCGCTATTGTTGTTATAGCAAGATTTGGATGATTTGATTGAGCATTGAATATTGCAGAACGTTCAGCACACATAGTTACTGAAAATGCGGCATTCTCTTGATTAGCTCCAATAACAATTGTGCCATCTTCAAGTTGTAATGCTGCACCAACCTTAAAATTTGAATAAGGCGAATATGAGTTATCTGTAGCATCGATAGCTTTACTTACTAATGTTTTTAATACATCATCCAATTCCTCAAATTTGAAAAGGCTAAACTCTGATTTTATAATGACTTTTTTCATATCTAAGTTTATATTTATTCATTTTCGCTTATATTTTCCTTAAAAAATTCATAGCAACCTATATCCGGACGCTCATCTCTCTGTTTCCCATCGCGGTCTTCCGGCAAAGAATATTCAATATTTGCAGAATCGACAGCTAGAGATTTTTCTTTCAGATGAAAGTTATATCTCTGTTTGTCAATGTCAACCAATACAAAATTTTTCTCACCAGAAACAGTTGCGGTATCCTCAACATCTTCATAGATGACATTAATAATATTCTCTTCGTCTTCTGCCTTCTCTGTCCGAAGCAACGAATTTATAAATCTATAATTAAACTCTTTTGTTTCATCATCCATGCGTACCCCTGATATAACATCATTAGCATAACCAGTAACAATACAATTAAGACAATCCATCTTTAATAATGGCATATAGCGCTCACCTGAGAAATTTGAAAAATATAAAGCATCTCCACGATTTGAGTCAAACGGATAAAATTGTGCCAGTGTGCATTGCTGTATCGTAACACATCCGCCATATATCGCGACACAATTATTTAATGTATTAGAAATCTGACAGTTACGTATATCTATTAAACAATTTTCTGATTTCACGCCATACCCTTGACAATTGTGAACCGTACTATTATACAATTGAAGTTTAGAACGTGAGACATCTGAAGAATCGCAAACAATACCATCAAATGTACTATGAATATCTGTATAATAAATTTTATTGTCATAAGAAGATTCATAAAAATGAATTCCGAGCCATTGACCACTAACATTGTCATATGGAAGATAATCAAACATATTGTCTGTTCTATCACCACGAAGAATAATATTCTTATCAGGTGTTCCTTCTGATATAATACGGCCATAGACATTTATACCTGCGTCACCATGGAAATATATTGTTGAACCAGATGCAATATTCAATGTAGCACAACTATCAACCGTCAGCCCTCCATATATAACAGTAGGCTTTATCCCGTTTCCTATAGTTGTATCATTTTTTATATATACATTTTTCAATAAATTTGCATCCCATGTATAAGCATTCAATGCTATTTTCTGTTCCACTCCGCTTTCCAATGTAAATACGAGTTCATCCTCAAGCAGTTGAGGATCTGTTTTTCCACTTTCAGGGGATGTCAACTCCACAAAACCCCTAATGCTATCATTTTTACGTATTTCCACATTAGAAATTTGATATCCCGTAGACGGACTTAAATATTCACCGTCAACATTAATTCTGAATCCGGTTTGATTTCCACGTACCAAACGTATCTTGGAACATCTTATGCCATCACCTGCCCTATTGTAAACCCAAAAGGTACGTGTAGACGTCGGAACGGTAGAAAAAACTGTATCCATGCTTATTGTGTCAGATGAAAACGTCAAGATATCAGATTTTGATAATGAAAAAGAATCGTCATCTGTACACGAAATCAAAAGACACACAAAACTTATTAATAGGATTATATTTCTTGTATTCATATTAATATAACGATGTTAAACTTATTATATTGCTTTTATGCAAAGATAAGCCGATAAATTTATTTATCGGTGCTTATTCTAAATAAAAATACCAAGACTTTATATTTTTATTATGGATATGTTATTTTTAATAATAAAAGCACAAATTTTATGCATATATGACATAATCAATGACATATGCTTTAAAACTCACTGAATTTGTAATTAAAACTCACTGAGTTTTTACATGAAAACGGCTGAATTACGATATGTAACTCAGCCATTAATTTATAGTTAATTGAATTCCGCTTTTTATGTCAGTTAAACATTGCAATCTATTTTATTAAAATACAATATTTAGCAATATTAATACCCGAAATCTTTATTTTATAGTCTTTATTATATTTGAATAGTCTTTATTTTTTAAAAGGCTTTCTATTGAAATAGATTTATTTCTATTCATGTACTGATCAATTATATTAATATAACGAGACTTAAAAAACTTATTTCCTAAAGCTATATTACAAACCCACATAATTTTACCAATATGCAAATCTCTTTCCAATTGTGTTCTTGACTCAAAATCATACATTGGATAAAGACTAAGAAGATAAAAATTCAGACAGTCTGGCACAATATTTTCTCGTGTCATTGTTTTTATTTGGGCAGGATAATAATATTTCTTATAAAGAGGATAATCCTTTCCCAAATACTTGTCAAGAGAAATACCTATAGTCTGATTTCCAACAACTATACTTTGGTCTAATGCTCCTATTTGAGCATAAACCTGTGGAATTGGTATTGCAGGTATATAAACTTTCAACCTGTCAAATGCACTATTCAGCTGTTTGTTGATATCCTCCATATTTGCATATTGTGATTCAGCATCAGATATGATTGTCTGGAGTGTAGAGTCTTGATAAAATGCTAAGAACTTATGATTAATCTGAGGATCGTTAACTTCGCCAATCCTTAATACATCTTCAAGTAACGTCCGTGTTTCCATCGGATAATCGGTATTCATCTGTTGAAGAGCCGAAAAATCCCCTGTGGTAAGATACTGACTTTCTAAGCGATCATAGCGACATACTTCAATACGTTGCTTGACGCTCTCTTCTTCAAAAGGCTTTAATTTTAATTCACATGCCTCAAAAAGAATGACCAATAACAATAATAACCAATTGGAAAATTTCACTATTACATTAATCTTTTACTTTGCAAAGATAGTAAAAAACAATTTATTGTCAAATATTTTAGCTAAAAAAATTAAATAAAACTTTAAAATAGAGCAATTTAACTTTAATTCTATAAAAATCAGTCAAAATATCGAATTTAAATCACATAAATATTACCTAAACTCCATAAAAAATAAATCTACAAACCAACTATAGAACACTAGCTTTATATGGAAAAACATTAGTGTCCAATAAAAATGGACGAGTTAAAAATTTAATCAAATAGTCCTT
>ERZ779697.72-NODE-72-length-50304-cov-3.70272_pt1 | contig 50304 bp, 46 predicted proteins | sample MGYA00511881_ERZ779697 | MGnify/ENA primary metagenome ERZ779697 (study PRJEB29588, sample SAMEA2148105) | human gut metagenome | biome: human gut; feature: human-associated habitat; material: faeces | place: Denmark | collected 2008/2010 ... | reverse complement strand
AAAACTCCGATGATGGTCAGTTGACTCTATGGGAAAATTTCTTTGGACAGTAGTGCTAAAATATTATAAATTTTCGAGTTTCTATCAATTACGACATTAATCATCAATACTTTTAATCACAATTTATGCTCATGAAAAGCATAACGCTTTTATTAAAAATAAGAGATTATAGACATCATCAAAAACTAAAAGAAAAATGGCTGAAGCCCTATCTAAAGACCTCAGCCATATATCTTCTAGTTAGAATAAATATTATCTATTATTTACGAATTATACTTTTTAATGCCATCAAAGCCTGCTCCATAAATAAATTTTCGCCTACAATGTCAGCTAATTATGCGCCAATAGTGGGCTGCATCAATCACGACGTCATAAAATGCAGACAATTCAGTAACACAAAATCCTATGGTCTGGCGTCTGTGCCCCATCGTCTGCAACTCTTTTTCTTGAGTCATCATGCACATTTTCATGCCTTCCGACATAACCATGTTCAGACTTATGTCGCCGCTTGCCGACCTTACCACAATGTTATTGTCAAGTTTTTCATTGCGCTCAACGGTCCTTGTTACATAGCCTATTGTATCATAAAACGCCCTGAATTCGCTGCGGTCCATAAATATTTTATGGCGATCATATTTTCCGTCGGCAGATTTAGTAGTTTGGGTAAGTTTGATATAAACATCCCTTCCTGCCTCGTTGAAATCGAAATATATTGTGCTATAGCCCAAATCAAGCCTGCGACTCCATTGTCCACCGCTATTTACAGCTTGTCCCGCCACGACTCTGCCGCCTTGACTAAATTCTGACGAAAAGCCCTTATTTGCCGAATAATTACGCCCATTTATCGAACGACCGCCTTGAACATTACCTTCAACATCCTGTGATTTTGCAAAATTATTGCGGCCTGCATACGAGCGTCCGCCTTGTAACGGCGATGAATCCGCCATTTTTGTGTCTTTATCTTGCTTACCAACAAGATATTTCACGTTGTTATATCCTGCGAGTCCCCGTTCCAGATTGCCGCCTTTAGAACAATATCCAACAACAATTTCATTGGCTAGAAACATCATGAGCGCATTACGGTCGAAAGCAGACTTTGCACACACCGCATGCACCTCAGGTCCGCAGTGGGTTATTATCAGCAGTAATCCGCTGCCCAAAGCCGCGTTCACAGGCTCACTCCATTGCTCATGCATGGCTTCTGCCAGCACCAATATTGCCGGAATTTTTCTTTCAAGTAACGATGAAAATACGTGTTTTTCCATTGACGACTGGTCGCCGCACATAACACAAAGTTTGTCTGATTTTAGGCTATCTATCCATCTGTCAACAGCATTTTTGAGTCCGGCAGGCTCTTTTCTTGAACAGAAAAATGCCACTTTCCTCATCTGCATGATGTTTTCGTTGCCCAATTTACTTCTTATTTCCATGTTTTTCGTTTTAGTATTAATTTTAAGATTATAATGCAAATCCAAGCAGCAAGTCTAAAATTAGTCCATTTAATGCCGAAATGCAGGTCATCTTATATAAAGATTTATGCAAATATACAAAAAAACGGCATGCCACGTATAAAAACTGATGCTGATTAATGCATTAAGACAATAAAAACAGCATAACATTCATACGCGGCATGCCATAAAATTGATACAACACTATCGGCTACATACGGCTCTTCTGACTCTGTCCTGCTCCGGTACCTTTATATTTACTCTTGCCGACATTAAATTTATAGCGCACAGTAAGGCTGATTTTGCGCTGAGCCGGAGTGCCCCAAAACGTCTCGCGCATTGAGCCATAAAACAAGGTCATACGCCGGCGCGATGTTTTGAACAAGTCTTTTACAAGCAGCTGCACCGTAAGTCTGTCCTGCATAAATGCCTTATATAAAGACAAATCTGCCCTGAACGAGGGCTTCATCATGTAAATATTCTCGTCGCCTCCGCGTGTCGTATAGCGCATATTAAGCGAAACACGGCAGATTTTAGTGTCTAATGTATTGTCAAAGCGGAATGTTCCAACGGGATTGTTGAGCGGATTATGCCCGTGAACCTGCATGGCAAACCACTGTTTCTGCACGCCGAACATGAGCGACGGATGCCACACTCCAAACGACGGACTTATATTTAACGAGGCGTACATCTTGTCGTATGACTCACCGTTTACAGGTCTGAAAAGCACCACCGACGGGTCGTCACCGTATGGTTCACTGTTTTGTAATATGGGATCAACAACGTGCGACCATCCTGCATTGAACATTATCCATTTATATGTAAGCGACAAATTAACGTTGTTAGACCTAGACGGCAGCAAAAACGGATTACCGCCCTCATAAGTGTAGCGGTTGTCATAGGTTATGTTACTGCGAAGCTGACTATATGACGGACGGTAGATGTCTGAAGCATAGCCAAGCTGAACGCTAAAATCACCAAAAGTGCCCGAAAGCGACAGTGACGGAAAAACATTGTTAAACACACGGCTCTGCTCGCCTATATATACTCCGTTGTCATAATAATCAAAATCTACATTCTCATACCTCAATCCGGCCTGCATGCTCAATGGTCCAAAATGGCGGACATATTCAACAAAGGCCGATGCCATACCTTCTTCTATACGGCTCTTGTCGTCTTCAAGAAGATCTGTAGGAAGCACGCTATAAAGAGTATTGCGCACCGAATAAGAATACTCTCCGCCAAAAGACAGAGTGCCGCCAAACAACGGAGAAGTCAGCACCAGCTTTGATGCCACAAGATTGTTGCGGCTGTCTGACGATGTAATAACTTGCTGATTTATAGGCTCTTGTTCTGTTTCCTGATAATCTTCAACTGTGGTCATAACATTGCCCATCTTGTTCCAATACCAGTCTGTATTAAAATCAATACCCAGCCTGCCGATTTTTCCGACATAATATAAATTTCCTTGCAGCGTCGTAGTTTGTCCTGAAGCTACGTAAGAGCTTAAGAGTTCTTCTGTAAGCAAATCGTCCTTAACAACACTCGATTTCATATATCCTGAAGCGTTGTTCCACGGCAAACGGTACCAGCTGAGGCTTGCTCCCAACGAATGGTTCTCGTTGAACATATAGCTCAGCGCCAGCCGTCCATAGAGATTTCTGTCCTTATACACTTGATCTATCGAGCTTGGCTGTCGCCATGTCTTGTCAAGATACGTTATTTGCTCCATATGTTTCGGGTCCGGGGTATTGGTTCTTGATATGTTGAATGTTCCGCCAATGTCGAGACCTCCGCTGCGCCAGTTCATGTTAATGCGCTCCTGCCCCGAAACGTAGTTCCGGTCATTAAGTTCACCAAACAGCTTGTTATCAAAGCCAAAGCCCTCGCCAACAGCCTTCTTGGTGGTTATGCGTATAACCGACTTGACACTTGCTCCATAGCGGGCACCGGGATTTGTTACTACTTCAACAGACTTTATGTTATCCGAACTCAAGCGCTCAAGCTCCACTTTGTCAAGCATCTTGCGTCCGTTTATATAAATTTCGGGTTCTCCGCGTCCGAACACCTCGATTTTATCGCTATTGGCCGACACGTTTGGTATACGGTCGAGCAAGTTTTCCATGCTTCCGGCCGTCTCCAGCACCGTCCCCACAACGTTTGTCACCATGGCATCGCCCTTAAGCCGAGTCTTCGGCATACGGCTTCTGACTACAACTTCACCAAGCATCCTTGTATCTTCTTGCAAAAAGATACGGCCTTCATTTTCTGTTCTGTCAGCATAAACGGTCTTATATCCAACACCCGAAACTCGCAGTAGGCGACCTTCCGGCGGAACATCAAAGCCAAAACGGCCTACGCTGTCAGTCATAACGCCAGTGACATAGGCCGAATCAGGCAGCGACAAGGCCACAACATTTATATATGGTATGCCCTCACCTCGTGCATCTACAACTTGTCCGCTGACATTCTGTCCAGCCACTGTAAGTGTCATTAACATTGCCGGGAGCAGTATTATCCGCTTTATATCAATACTTTTCTTTGTCATCTGTTATGCTTTTTACTGAAAATCTTTTACCTCAAACAGCATTTCTTACCACTTTAAGGCAGCCATACTTCTGATTTATTCACTTTTAAGACGGACAAACCATAACAAACGTTGCACGAGTAATCTGATATTTACGTTTTTTAATAAATACAGTTAAAAACTATATAAAACAAAAAAACGGCTGCCGTGATTTATCGGCAGACGTTCAGAAAGACCTTTACTTATAATAAACGGCTGAAGTTTATTCAACTATCACCTTTCCATAGTAACTTTTATTGCCTTTTATGGCTTTTACAATATACAAACCGCTACCCATCGCATTTGTGGCAATTGTTGTTCCTGTATAGCGTCCGGCCAGTGAACCGTTAGAAGAATAAACCTCAACGCTCTCAGGCTCAACACCTTTAATAACAATCTGCTTGTTGTCTGAGTCGTTATATATTCTTACTGGAGATGTTTCAGCCTTAGAAACGTTTGTTGTACTGCCGTTTTCCTTGATAATCTTGAATGAATCGAACAATGTTGCAGTACCTCCGTCATTTACGGTATATGTGCTTACAAATATTGTATCTGCAGTAACCGTAACGTCGCTGAATGTAGGCTCACCAGTCTGACCGAACTTACCAGAGAAGAGTCCCCAATAATTGTCTACTCCATGGTCTGCATAAGCATCAATCATAGCCTGCTCATCACGTGGCTCATACTTTTTCTTGCCGGCAGAATTGTTAAGGAAGTACAGAGTGCCTTCGTTTACATTGAACACTCCACCCTGCTTTCCGGTCATATTCTCACGCACTCCGCCAGGAACAACTGTCTCAACCTCTTCTACAGCACCGTCAACGAGAGTCTTTGTCAGGTTGTTAACCGGGCCGATAACTTCGTAGATATGGTCGTGACCCTGCAATGCAACGTCTATGTGAAGCTCATTGAATACCGGCAGCATGTGTTCACGTACAAGACGACCGTCACTGTCACTCTGGTGCGACTTACTTCCTGTAAACATGTTCTTATGGAATGTTGCAATACGCCATTTAACGTCTTTGTGCTCCTCAACCTGCTTTCTCATCCAGTCGGCAAGAGCGTCAAAGTAACCTTCTTTCTTGTAATCTTCATAATTTATCACCATGAACAAGGCGTCGCCTTGAACAAACGAGTAAACAGTTCCTTCCATTGTCGTTGGTACGGCTGAAGTAGTGTTAAACGTATTGTCCGTATTAAAATGCCATGAGAAATTGCTGTTAGAGCTTGTATCGTGGTTACCCTGAGCAACAACAAGCGGATAGTTCATCCAGATATCCTGCATTGTGCTGAACCACTGCTCATATTCCCATTCAGAGTTGTTTGATCCTGAAGTTTCAACCAAGTCACCGTTAACCAAAACGAACTTAGCATCAGGAACCATCTTTTGTGCTGCATGAGCTGTTTTCTGAGAAACATCAAACATCTCGTCGTTCTGTGCCTGGGTATCTGTTATATAAATAAATGAGAATCCTTCTTTCTTGTCGTATGATTCAGAGGCAGTTGTGAAGTGTCCAATCTCGCTCCATCCCTGCTCATTACCAACGCGGAATGAATAAGTTGTGCCAGGTTTCAGGTCTGTTGCCAAAGCCTTATGACTTGTGTATGAACGTTTTGTATTAGCTTCAATACCTTCTACGCCGTTTTTGCTTGTAACATAATTAAGGTCTTTTACGTCTGCAGAAACAGCATCTATTGTAATATTCGGATTATTAAAGTCATCTACAGTTGCGTCTGCCTTCATAACAATCTGTACTTTACCTGTCTTTACAGAATTGTTGGTAAACCACGCAAAGGCCATACGTGTGGTAGGATCTCCGTTAAGAGTCATATTGATGCTGTAAGGCTGACTTGCCGACTGCATTTCTGCCATAAGGCGTGTCAGACGTGTCCATGACGGAACTGTGTAGTTGTCCTGATTCAAATTGATCTCCTGAGCTGATGCTGACAACATGCCTGCTGAAAGGAATGCGACAACTACGCCGGACTTGATTGTGTTTGAAATTTTCATAACTAATTTTGTTTTAATGAAACGTGATTAAATTTTTCACTTGCAAAATTATCTGTATGTTATTTCATATTATTTACAACGAAACTACGAGACTAAACCAAAGAAATTACGAATCTAATACACAAAAAATGCCATAATTTAATGTACGCGTAGCGTATTATTAAAAACTTATAAAAACAAGGTTAATTTGGAGTTAATTAATTTGCCACATAATAAAAGTCTGCTTTCAAACAAAATTTCATAAGCAGACTATTATAAACACACATTAAAGATATAATTAAATTATTGCCTGAAACCCTCTACAACAAAATACTAAATTATATCAGGCGACGTATTTTGCCCAAAATAAAAAATCAAAGTTTACTAAAAGACGTTCTTATGTCAGCCAAACGTACACAAAGTTCGGTTTCATCGAGTTTTGACATATTATTAATACATCCTAACATTGCAGCTCCTCCAAAATTTAGCGATTTCAAATAGCTTATTTTATCTGGAGTAACGCCACCCAATGCCACAACTTTATTGTCTATTATGCCCTGTTCTGATGCCAGTCTTAATACAGAATCAGTAAATGCAGAAGCATAACCCTGCTTTGACACGCTGTCAAAGATAGGACTCAGAAATACATAACTGCAAATATCCTTATATTTTCTTACTTCTTCCAAAGAATGACATGAGCGGCTGACATGACCCTTATAGCCATCGGGCACAGTGTTTCGACGGGCGTTAAGATGTATTCCACGCAGTCCATAAGGCTCTGCCAACTCAAAAAAGTCGTGAATAACAATATGCGAGTGGTCTTCAGCCGACATTTCCTTTAGGAGATGTTCACAGTCGCTCACTAAAGCACCGGGTTTTCGCAAGTGTATTATGTCAACACCATTAGCCAATAAGCGATGAAGAAACATGGCTTCATCTGAAAAAAAAGTTGGCGAAGTAACTACAATCCAAAGCATTGTTTAAGTGATAAATAAAAATATACAATAACTAGAAAACAATATATCCAAGATAACACGTCAACTCACAATTCTACCAAACGCCGTTACACCTTATTATATATATGGAGTTATGAAGATTGGAAATGAAATCCATAACTTCATAACTCCTTTTAATTACTTAAGTTTATTGATTATCAGCTCGGCAACTTTCTTTCCTGACATAAGCATACCGCCGAAGATAGGTCCCATACGCGGAGTTCCGCTTACGGCAGACGCTGCCATACCACAGACATACAGTCCGGGATAAATCTCCTTTGTGCCATTAACTACCTCATTCCCCCCTGCCACAACATCAAGAGAACGCTCGCCTATAACATCACCTGTATCAGTTGCAAGACGAATACCATTCTTACGTGCTACAGTCTTGCACATCTCGCTGTCATGACCAGTTCCGTCAATGACGCATTTTGCCATAATATTAATCGGGTCGACATGCATTCCCTCGCGTAGAACAGGAGTCCAGTTGACAACAACACCACTCACAATGTTGTCTTTAAATACAACATCCTCAACAGAATAGCAGTTGAATATTGTTGCACCGGCATGAACAGCCTTATACAAAAGCGCAGAAGTGCTCTCAACAGAATCCATAACGAACAAATCGTCGTCATAGCTCTCAAAGTTGATGTCAAAGTCTTTAACAATGTCGATTGCTTCTTTCTGAACCACAATCTGGTTGAACATCATAGCACCGCCCCACATTCCGCCGCCGGGAGACAGTTTGCGGTCAAACTGGGCAACCTTTAGTCCGGCCTTAGCCAGATAATATGCGGCAACGATGCCTGAAGGACCTCCACCAACGATGGCAACATCAAGATCAAGATTACGTTCCAACTTCTTGAAATAGGTACTGATAATACCCTGAGATACTTTTTTTTCTATCATTTTTTATTTTTGTTATTTATATGGTAAATTATTTATTTTCAATGACTTAAAGTTTTAGCTACACATTAGGCATTATGCTTGAGGACATAAATAAATGCGTCTTTCAAAATATAAGCCGGCAATAATGCTGCCTTATAATTAAATAATGCCTAAACGTAAAAGCTACATAAACTCTAAACTTCGCACTCACCTTCTTTTATAGTCTGGCTTATACGCATTGCGCAGAAGTTAGGTCCGCACATCGTACAGTATTTTCCGCCGACATGATTTGCCGTCTTATAATATTCAAGTGCGCGCTCCGGATCAAGGCTCAGGTTAAACTGGTCTTTCCAACGGAACTCATAACGGGCTTTGCTCAATGCATTATCGCGCACCATTGCACCTGGATGATGCTTTGCCAAATCGGCAGCATGGGCAGCAAGCTTATATGTTACCACACCGACACGTACATCGTCGCGATCTGGCAAGGCAAGATGTTCTTTCGGCGTTACATAACACAACATTGCAGTGCCTAGCCATCCTATCTGAGCCGCACCTATTGCACTTGTTATATGGTCGTAACCGGGCGCAATATCAGTAACCAACGGACCGAGCGTATAGAACGGAGCATTGTGGCATTTCTCTATCTGACGCTGCATATTCTCCGGAATCTTATCCATTGGCACATGGCCAGGACCTTCGATAAATGCCTGAACATTCTTCGCCCACGCACGTTCAACAAGCTCACCCATCGTGTCAAGCTCGGCAAACTGAGCACGGTCGTTAGCATCATATACACTACCAGGGCGCAAACCGTCGCCAAGCGAAACGGCTACGTCATATTTGGCGAGAATATCGCAGATATCATCAAAATGCTCATAGAGAAAACTCTCTTTCTGATGCATCTGACACCACTTAGAAATGATGCTTCCTCCACGGCTAACCATACCTGTCATGCGGTTGTCTGCAAGATGAATGTTCTGAAGACGTATACCACAATGAATAGTGAAATAGTCAACGCCCTGTTCGCACTGCTCGATAAGTGTGTCGCGGAACAGTTCCCAAGTAAGATCTTCTGCATGACCTTTCACTTTCTCCATTGCCTGATACATAGGCACAGTGCCTACAGGTACAGGACAGTTGCGGACAATCCACTCTCGTGTCTCATGAATATTGGCTCCTGTTGACAGGTCCATCAGTGTGTCACCACCCCATTTACAGCTCCATACAGCCTTCTCCACCTCCTCATCTATGCTCGAAGTGGTGGCAGAATTGCCAATGTTTGTATTTATCTTCACAAGGAAATTACGGCCTATAATCATAGGCTCAGCCTCAGGGTGGTTAATATTAGCCGGAATTACGGCACGTCCTGCGGCTATCTCGCTGCGCACAAACTCAGGAGTGATGTGCGTGTCAATGCCAAGTTCCTTGCAGTTCATGTTCTCACGGATGGCAACATACTCCATTTCAGGAGTTATTATGCCCTGCTTTGCATAGTACAGCTGACTTACCTGACAGCCGTCCTTTGCTCTAAGAGGCAACGTTATATGCTCAAAACGAAGAGAATCAAGCGAATGGTCATCACGTCTCATGCGTCCGTATTCAGAAGAAATTTCCTTCAGACGCTCCACTCCGCCACGCTTCAATATCCACGGTTCGCGCAATCTTGGCAAACCTTTGCGTACATCTGTCACAATATTCGGGTCGCTGTAAGGACCTGAAGTATCATAAACATACACCGGAGGATTAGGGCGCTCCGTGCGTTTGTCACCTTCAACCGTAACAGTGGGTGTCTGTTTTACAACACGCATTCCCACACGAATCTCGGGATAAAGTTCACCTTTAAGATAAACTTTCTCTGAACCCGGATAGGTTATTCTTACATTATTTTCCATAAATATATTATAAGGTTTGTTCTTTTTGCTTTATCAAATTGACAATACGCCGCATCTCACTCACAGGATCGGCTGCCCTCAGTACACTTCCGCTAAGAGCAATGCCCGAGACTCCAGTTCTGAAAAGTGCAGGAATATCATCATATTCTATGCCGCCGATTGCTATCAGCGGAAGCTTTATGCCCCTTTCATTCATCTGTTTTAGCAGACGGGCATATCCGTCAAGGCCGAGTATGGCTGCAAGATTCTTCTTTGTAGTGGTAAAACGGAACGGACCGCAACCTATATAATCTGCACCTTTGGCATAAAGACGGCATATATCATCAAATGTATTAGCCGTTCCACCTATTATATAATTAGAGCCGAGAATCTTTCTTGCCTCATCAACAGGCATATCGTTTTTGCCAAGATGAACTCCGTCTGCACCTATATGCTTTGTCATCATGACGTTATCGTCAATTATGAACTTTGCACCATATTCGGCACAAAGACTCTTCACCTGCAATGCAGCGTTCTCCAATTCTGACTCAGTTGCATCCTTCATACGCAGCTGTATCCAGCGGCAACCGCCCTCAAGAGCAATACGGGCAGAGTCGACATAAGTATATTTGTCAGTGAAATGTGTGATAAACTGAAGTCTGTTCATATCTTTTTGTCATTATTCTTTATCAATAATAATTGCGGACTTAGGTTTGAAAAAGTGGTTCAAAGGACCCGTTCCACTACCAACCACGATGTCCGCCCCGGCAACAAGTGCCGATGTGAGATACCTTTTAGCCTCACCAACCGCAGTAATCAAGTCGTTGCCGCAGGCGACAAAAGACGCTATGGCCGATGAAAGTGTACACCCCGTACCGTGGGTATTACGGCTATTAACCGAAGGCGCTGAAAATTCATTAATTGAGATATTGTCTCCAGAACCGCAATAAAGCATATCCGTCTTTGCCTTACCTGAAGCATGACCACCCTTTATCAGTACGGCATCTGTGCCATAAGTAAGAATTGCGTGTGCTGCAGAGTCAACACAGAAATGCTCATCAGACGGTTCTTCTGACAACACTGATGCTTCAGGAATATTCGGAGTAAGCAAATCTGTCATGGGCAGCAATCTCTCTTTAAGCAAAATAAGGGCATCTGAACTCATGAGCATCTTTCCGCTGCTTGAAACCATGACAGGATCAACAACAAGAAAACGCGGACGAAACTCTGTCAATGCACTTATTATGGCATCAAGGGTGGAGGCATCATTCACCATACCAATCTTGACAGCATCAGGATGAATGTCTTCCATAACAGCCACAATCTGGTCGTGTACCACCTGCGGAGGCAGTGCATGCACATACTTCACGCCCATAGTGTTCTGCACCGTTACGGCCGTAATGGCAGCAGCGCCATAGACACCTAGCGCCGAAAATGTCTTTAAATCGGCCTGAATGCCTGCACCGCCCGACGGGTCAGACCCGGCAATGCTCAATGCTGAAATGTAACTCTTCATTTTTCTGTCTTTTTACTTATGACAATATGTACAAATAAAAAGACGGAACGCACGAAATACTCAAATACGTTTGAGGAAACGATGTCACCAAAAAATCCCGACCTCGGCATTACCCGTACCGGTACAATGTGTATCTTCTCAGCCGCAAGCAACTCTATCAATGCCGCAGCACCACCTTTTTAGTACATTGCAAAGATAAGACATTATAATATTACCGCCAAACTTTTGTGCGATTTTATTTTTCACAATATAAAAAATAATAAAAAAGAAAATCCTCTTTCATCTTGGACTTACAACAATACCAAAGATGAAAGAGGACTCAGATATATAATAATATGTATAATATTATTTTACGTCAATGCCAATTTTACTGCCGAAGTTGCAGAACCATACAATATATGCATAATAAACAAACATAATGCACATTGCAACAACAACACCGGTTGCATCAACAACAGAACCCATAACAGGCATAAGAACTGCAGCACCGATAACACCAGTGTTGATGATACCTGTTGCAGCCTTGGTGTGAGGACCAAGGGCCTGAAGACCGAGGTTGAAGATAAGCGGCCACATTACAGAGTGGAAAAGTCCGGCTGCAAGCATACACCAAATGCCTACCATGCTGTCAACAAGTAAAAGCGAAAGGGCTATGCACAGGACGCCAAGACATACACATGCTGTAAGCAGTCTGCGCGGCTGGAATTTAGTGAGGATACCTGCTCCGACAAAACGTCCGACCATCATGCCTCCCCAATAGAATGCAAGATACTGTGTTGCCAAAGCTGCAAGATCAGCAGAATCCATGTCAGGATAAAGCATCTGGAAACGGTAAGGCAGCATTGACGGAACACCGATTTCAACACCCATATACATAAATATGCCAAGTGCGCCAAGCCATACATGAGGATACTTGAACACGCTGTCCTTATACTCGTGATGCTCTCCGGCAGCCTCAGCCTGAGCGCCTTCGTCAATCTTAGGCAATTTCAGGAATACAAGGATAAGACAAATAATAATTGTGAAAATACCGAGTCCAAGGAACGGGCCTGGAACATACTCAGGTGCCGGAGCCTTGCCGTTGATTATCACATAAGTGATAAACAGAGGAGCCACCGTGGTTGCAACACTGTTAAGTGCCTGGCTAAGAGTCATGCGGAACGCACCTTTCTCAGGCGAACCAAGCACCATGACATAAGGATTGGAAACATTCTGCAGCATTACAACACCCATTGCCACCAGGCACATAGAAGCCAAGAAGATAGCATAGACATTGGCACCTGCGGCAATGGCAGAATTAATACCAATAGAATTGATAACGAAACCGATACCAGATACTGCGAGACCGAGAATAAGGGTGTTTTTATAACCAATCTTACTCATCAGGAATGCGAACGGAATAGACAGCAGATATGCGCCATAAAAGGCAGTATTAACATACTGTCCTTGTTGTGCTGAGAGGTTGAACGCTTCAGAGCAGAATGCAATCATCGAATTATTCATTGTAGTGATAAATCCGATAAGGAAGCACACAATGAATACGACAATTAGCGCAAATGTGTAATTTTGCTTAGGTTTTTGATTCATGGTCGTAAAGTTATTTTGATTATTATTGCTTTCAATCTGTCATTAGAACACGACGACAGACGCCCACTATAAAAATTAAACGGGCGTCAACGTCGTGTAACCATATAAATTATGAATTAAGACAATCTTTCTTCAGGTACAAAATCGTCATCATCCTCTTTCTTAACCGTACGCTTACGTATTACGCGCTTACGTTTCGGTTTCTCCTCAACAGGCTTCTCGGTCTTGACACCAGCCAGTTCAGGATCTATCATGATACGTCCGCAATATTCGCAGACAATGATCTTCTTGTGCATCTTGATATCAAGCTGACGCTGAGGCGGTATCTTATTGAAACATCCTCCACATGCATCACGCTGCACGTAAACAATACCCAGTCCGTTACGGGCATTTTTGCGTATACGCTTAAAGCTTGCAAGAAGGCGCGGCTCTATCTTCAGTTCAAGTTCCTTGGCTCTTTCCTTAAGCTTATCCTCCTCGGCTCTTGTCTCGTCCATAATCTCGTCGAGCTCATTTTTCTTCTCTTCAAGAGCCATGCGGCGGTCTTTTATCAGCTCTTCGTTGTTCTGAAGATCTTTGTTTTTCTCCTCAATCTTAACATTAGCCTCTCTTATTTTCTTGTTGCAGAGTTCTATTTCGAGCGACTGGAACTCGATTTCTTTGCTAAGAGTGTCATACTCACGGTTGTTCTTAACATCATCGAGCTGTTTCTTGTAACGCTCAACGCTGGCCTGAGCCTCGTTAATTTCAGCCTTTTTCTGAACCACGGCGTTTTGGAATTCCGTGATGTCGTTCTTTATTTTCTCTATACGTATTGTAAGACCTTCTATCTCATCTTCGAGGTCCTGCACTTCAAGAGGCAACTCACCTCTGAGCGCTCTCTTTTCATCGATAGCCGACAATGTGGTTTGCAACTGGTAGAGAGTTTTCAGTTTCTCTTCTACAGACAAATCTGTTGGATCCTTTTTAGCCATATTATTATAAATAAATTATAGGATTGGTGTTGGTCTTTGTGAGATAAGCCACAACTCCCGGACACTTCTCCTCGATTATTGATTTAAAAATTTCATTAGTATACTGCTCACTCTGATAATGGCCGATAACGGCTATCTGTATTTCCTGCTCATGCCCGAAATACTCGTGATAATGCATTTCGCCCGTAACAAAGGCGTCAGCACCAAGGGCTATCGCATCTGGCAGAAGGAATGAGCCGGCTCCTCCGCAAAGAGCAACCTTCTTGATAGGACGGCGCAAAAGCTGATTACACTGCACACACTCCACGTCGAACGTACGCTTAAGCATAATGACAAAGTCGTCGGCTGCAAGAGCCTCCGGCAACTCTCCTATCACTCCGCTGCCGCACTGAATGCCGTCAACAGTCTTTTCCGCGAAGAAACGGCAATCCTCAAGCTCCATCTTCTCCGCTATCTTAAAGTTGACACCGCCAAGGGCATTGTCCATGTTAGTGTGCATCGAAACTATTGTAATATCATTCTTTATAGCCTTGGCAACAGCACGCTGCACATCGTCAGCATAAGTGATGCGCTTAAGCGCATGGAAAATCAACGGATGATGGCTCACAATGAGATTGCATCCCAAAGCCACTGCTTCGTCAACCACCTTTTCGGTAACGTCAAGGCACAATAAAGCCCCTGAAACTTCCGCCTCCGTTAATCCAACCTGCAAGCCGGCATTATCAAAGCTCTCTTGCAGAGGCAGAGGCGCGAAACGCTCAAGGGCATCAACCACTTCTCTTATTTTCACGCTTTTCAGCATTTATTATTATATTTGTGCAAAGGTAATTAATTTCTGCCGCACGTACAAATTGCGGCTATTTTTATTTACATTCTTTAACCATAAATGGCATCTCTGTCGCTGCCCGCAGACTATCGCCACATGGCAGACCGAACAGAAGCCATAACATGGTATTGTTTTTACTGAAAGGACAAGGCTTATCTTATCTTCAGCACAGGCGCAATGTCGTTAAGTTTTTCGGGCAGCATCACTTCGAGTCCGCTGTCGGTAACCTCAAACTTCACTTTGCCGTGGCCAAGCAGTTCCACCTTTTTAATATCACCGCACGGAGCAGTCTTGCCGCCTTTGGCAAGCGACTTAACTACAACCCTGCCGTCAGCAGGCCACGCCAGGGCTATGGCATAAAGCGTATTGCCCTTTGTGGTGAATCTTATCTCGTCAGCTCCGGCATTGCCATAAGAGCCTTCGTTAAATCCCTGCGCGTTAAGCGGTATGTCAGAGTCGGCTATTGGCCCTTCACCAAACACCACCCACGGGCGTGTGTCGTATATGGCCTCTTTGTTTATGGCCATCCAGTCGCCAAACTCATTGAGTATCTTTTCTTCTTTCTCATCAAACGTTCCGTCGGCTCTCAGAGGCACGCTTAACAACAGATTTCCGTTCTTGCTTACGATGTCAACCAGCAATTTCACCACATTGGCTGCCGATTTATATCCGTTATTCTCGTATATACTTGTATTGTAATGCCAACCGCCTATACATGAACACGACTGCCAAGGACGCTCAATGATTTCGTTTGGTGCGCCGCGTTCAACGTCCCACACAAGGGCGCGCTTCTGCTGCTCGTTAAGTATCTTGCCGAACATCACGGCCTCAAGTTTGCCTTTGTGTGTGGCCATGCTGTGATTATAAAAGTGGGCAGCAATCTTCAGTCCGGCATCACAAAACGGATAGAACGGCACTCCCGTTACATCAAAATACAGAAGATCGGGATTATACCGGTTAATCACGTCGAGCGTGCGGTTATAGAAGTTTGTGCAAAATTCCTTGGAAGGCAGATTGGCACCGTTGCCCCATGCCCACTGCCCGTGTATTGAATTGTTGTTCCAGCTGTCTTTGCTCAGCGGATGATTCTGTGCATAAAGGTCCTGCGGGTCGTATCCTTCCCACCATTTTCCCTTGCCGTCGGCCTTTGTCAGTTTTCCGTCATAAGGAATACCTTTTTTAGGCCCGATGGTATCATGGCGCTGCGACGGTTCATACCATATCCACGCATGGTCGGCATGCAGACTGACACCGAAATACAGTCCGTTTTTGCGCGCAGCCTTAGCCCACTCCGCCAGGATATCACGCTTAGGACCCATGTTGACTGAGTTCCACGGCTGATACTTGCTGTCCCAAAGATCCATGTTATCGTGATGATTGCCTAATGCAAAGAAATATTGGGCACCAATCTTCTTGTAAAAAGCCACCAACTTTTCCGGGTCCCATTTTTCGGCTTTCCACAAAGGTATTATATCCTTAAAGCCTACTTCTGACGGGTGTCCGTAGTGCTCTACATGATATTTATATTCGCGCGTACCTTCTATATATAACGAACGTGCCATCCAGTCGCCCGTACCCTCAACACATTGCGGTCCCCAATGTGCCCATATACCGAACTTTACGTTGCGGAACCACTCTGGCACCTGATATTGTTCAAGCGACTGCCATGTAGGTTCAAACTTACCTTTCATCATAGGCTCATCATTTTCTGACACAGTAACCTGATATGTCTGAGCAGACAAAGGCAATACGGCAGACAACAAAGAAGCCAAAAGAATTTTGTATTTCATGATATTTTTATTTATTGTTTGGCTAACACTCAACAAATATACTACTTTTTAGCATTAGCAACAAATACAGACTTTCTATTTTAAATACTTTAACTTTTAGACACTTAATAAATGTAAATAAAGCACAGTACTATTAGTTCTGCCCGAAAACCCACTGAAAAAGGCTGTCTAAAATACCGTCTTTCACACTATAAAACGATGTGTTTTACCTGCTAAAACGATGTGTTTTACAATCCCGTTTGCGGCATATTGTAACATACCTGATAATCAGACAGTTAGACTTACAGACACAATTACATATAACAAAAATCGCATAATACGAGAAGAATTATCACTTAATATTATTTAACTTTTACATGTAATATTCTTTCAGAGCTCAATTTGGTGGACAGATACATTTATATTGACGATAAAATTCACTCAACAAGGTATGTCAAACTTTAAATTAAATCGCTACGTACATTCTGCTATAACAAAGTGCCACATGCCGACATACCATGAAACATAAACTGCGAGAAACTGCTTACACGTATTTTATCCCCTGTAAATAAATATGAGACGAGATGTCTGTAAAATACTTATTTATGCACTTTTATGCAACAATTCTGTATATTTATTCCTAAATTCCACAAAATATACAGATTTATTGAAAAATATATGCATTTTTCAGACTTATAGCAACAGAATTATTACTTTTGCAGCCAAAAACTTCAATAGGTACATTATGAACAAGAAAACAAGAATACCAAATCCTGCCGTTGCAATCACACCGCTAGTTGTGCTCGTAGCCCTGCTGGCAATGGTAATTCCAACATTCGGAGGCGACGCACTGTTAGGCGGAAGTCAGGTGTCACTGCTCATCGCGTCGGCCGTATGCGTAGGCATAGCCATGATAAAATACAACTATAAATGGAGCGTGCTCGAGGAAGGAATGGCCAAGAATATAAAAAAGGTTACTCCTGCCATTATTATACTTCTGCTCATTGGCGCCATATCCGGAACATGGATGCTGAGCGGAGTTGTGCCCACTCTGATATACTACGGCCTGCAGATTCTCACACCGCAGTTTTTTCTTGCATCGTGCTGCATTATTTGCGCCATAGTGTCTGTCATCACAGGCAGTTCATGGACCACCATAGCCACAATAGGCATGGCGCTGCTGGGCATAGGCAAGGCACAAGGATTCGACGAAGGATGGATTGCAGGCGCAATAATATCGGGAGCCTACTTCGGCGACAAGATTTCACCGCTGTCAGACACAACGGTGCTGGCTTCGTCTACCACAGGCACAAAGCTGTTCACCCACATACGATATATGCTGATAACCACGGTTCCGTCTATGGTCATAACCCTCGGCATATTTACAGTTGCCGGACTGACAATGAGCCATACCGGCAATGAGCAGAGTGCCCTTTTTGCCGACACTCTGGCTCAGACATTCAATCTTTCGCCATGGCTGATGCTTGTGCCAATTGTCACCGGATGCCTTATCCTTGCCAAGCTGCCGACCATCATCACACTGTTCATTTCGTCTGTAGTGGCAGGAACATGCATATTAATCTTCCAGCCACAAATTCTGTTGCAGATTGTCGGAGGCGACGTGCTCGACTTCGCCACAGGATTCAAGGCAATGATGATGTCGGTCTTCGGAAGCACATCACTCTCAACAGGCCATGCCGAAATAGACGCTCTTGTGGCTACAAGAGGAATGCGCGGCATGATGGACACAATATGGCTCATAATATGTGCAATGTGTTTCGGAGGTGTTATGTCGGCCAGCAACATGATAAGCAGCATAACAAATCTTTTTGTGAAATTTGTTCACAAGCCCAAAAGTGCAGTGTGCTCTACTGTGGGCGCAGGACTCTTTTTCAACGCCTGCACTGCCGACCAATATCTGTCTATCATTCTTACAGGCAACCTGTTTAAAGACCTATACCAAAGCCGCAGACTGGAGAGCAGGCTGCTTAGCCGTACTGTTGAGGACTCGGTTACTGTAACCTCCGTGCTCATACCATGGAACTCGTGCGGAATGACCCAGGCCACCGTGCTTGGAGTAGGCACTCTGACCTACCTGCCCTATTGCTTCTTTAACATACTCAGTCCGCTGATGTCTATCTTCGTCGCGTTCACGGGATTTAAGATAAAACAGATTATCACGCAGCCAAAAGAAGAAACAACTGCCTAAACACAGACACTGCATCAAGGCATACAATAAATAAAAACTTAAAGAGCTTATCGGTATAGTCAGATTATCCATGTTAAGACTAATACCGGTAAGCTCTTTTAATATCAAAGAATTTGTTTTCAGCAATCACGCTGGCATTTTCAGTTATCTTTCTCGTTCACACTTGCTATAAGTTTATTAATTTACCAATTTGCAATGTCGGCCGTAGCCTCAACCTTATTCTCAACATCGTCAGGAAGCGAAGGGAAGAAGTCGATGCCCGTGATGCGCTCCACCTCGTCAACCGTGTTGACATAAGCGTCTTTAGGGCGGTTGCCTGAAGTGTTTTTATAAATAAAGCCTATTGCCTGCGGATCGTCGCCAGTGCGCAACACCACCTTGAAGAAAGCCTCAGGCACAACAACCTTGTTTTTTCCTATTGTCTTGTGTTTACCTTTATATAATATGGGACCGCAAACTATATACACGCCATCATATTTCTTAGCCCATTTACGGCATGCCATCTCCATCTCGTTCCAGTCGCCACGGTTAAGATTGCCGTTCTGAGGGCACATATTGGTAAACAGAAACGACTCTTCCATGGCTTTCTTGCTCCATTTATTGTCGGCAGCCGGACACATATGCCCACGGTCATAGCCCGAATTGTAATAATCCCAGTCAGTCGCACGCGGTTCAGGCACGTCAGTGTCTTCAGCAAAATCCACATCCGAACGCTTGGCACTGCCCTCTGTACGCTCTGCAGTAAGATGCCATGCCACCCAGTTGGGCAGACGTGTTGTCTTGTTATACGAAGCCACATAGCCCGTGCGTTCCAGCATCTGCTCCGGGGTTCCCTTTGGCGATGTCTGCATAACCAGTTTATCGTCGGCATCAACAGAAACAGAAGTTTCTTTTTCGCCTTTAGCTTCAATTTCATCTCTACTTACTTCCTCGGCCAGCGCCCTGCCAACTCCGTTGACCAGCGCCTTGTTGTGCTTTGAAAAATCGCACGAACACAATGCGACAATCGCGCACAGCCCAACTAAATAAATTCTAGCTTTACTCATAACATCGGCGAAGATAACTATTTATAGGCTTATAAACAAAAAAATCGGGCTGATTTTACAGCTTCCACTGTAACACCAGCCCGACTCACTTATCCTACGTTAACTTAAACTGGAATGTTTACGCGTCCGTAGTTGTACATTTTCAAAACGTTCACACAATACTTGTTGAACTTCTTGTTGTCTAAAATCCTGTTAACAATCTTTTTCATAATCTTTTTACCTTTCCTATTTTTTAGTTTCTACATGTAGGATGCATCTTCACATCCTTGTTATCCTTTATCCTTTTCCTTTATTTCTGATGCAAAGATAATACCATTTTTAGCATGCTGAAACGTTTTTAGCCTTGAATTTAGCTTTTTGAGCCGCTATTTTGACATGCGTCAAACCGGTTGATTTACATCAACGAAAATATGCCATAATGACACCTTATATAATAAAATGTATTTTTTATTTGCTCATTATCCGCACTTATATTATTTTTGTAAAGTAATCAAGAATGGCGTAAGGCCATATGAAGGAACTTTAGTAAAATCAATATTTTAAGCATGAACAACAATGCCACAATGCTGCCTGAATGGGCAAAACAAAGCGCAATACAGCTTACATGGCCCCACAAAGGCACCGACTGGCGTGATTATCTCGACGATATCTGTGCCACATATGTAGAAATGGCTGATGCCATAACGCGATACGAGCAACTGCTTATAGTTTCTCCCGAACCGGAAGAAGTGAAAATGATGCTCAGTAAAAGACTGACAAAATGTCAGATGAACAACGTAGTTTTTCATAAATGCCCTACTAACGACACATGGGCACGCGATCACGGATTTATAACTCTCGGAAACGACGGCACTTACAGCCTGCTCGACTTCTGTTTCAACGGATGGGGTAACAAGTTTAAGGCAGAATTAGACAACGCCATAAACCTAAGTCTTTATGAAAATTGTGTGATTGAAGGCAACTACGTAGACCATAACAACTTTGTGCTTGAAGGAGGATCAATAGAAAGTGACGGCCATGGAACCATATTTACAACAAGCCAGTGTCTGCTTGCTCCTAATCGCAACCAGCCGCTGACACGTGAAGAAATAGCACAACAACTCAGAAACATGCTTCATGCAGAACGCATTATATGGATTGACCACGGACATCTTGACGGAGACGACACCGACGGGCACATCGATACACTGGTAAGGATTGCTCCGGATGACACCTTATTATATATAGGATGCGACGACAAGGACGACAGCCATTACGACGACCTGAAGCAAATGGAAGAACAACTAAAAACATTCCGCACGGCTGAAGGCAAGCCTTACAGGCTGTTGCGTCTGCCCATGCCTGCAGCGATTTATGATGACGGTGACAGACTGCCGGCCACTTATGCAAATTATGTGATACTAAACGGAGCCGTGATTTACCCGACATATAACCAGCCAGACAAGGACGCCGAAGCGGAGAGTGTAATCAGAACGGCTTTTCCGGGCAGAGACATCATCGGCATAGACAGCCGTACCGTAATACGTCAGCACGGATCGTTGCACTGCTGCACAATGCAGCTTTATAGCAGAATTAACAAGAAACAATAAATTAATCATATTATTAATTACAACAAGTCATGGCGCATTATACAGCCAACGCGCCTATGCCATAACAGGAAAACAATACCATACAATAAATATTGACAATGAAAACAGGAATAATACAACAGCATAACACTGCCGACAGAAAATATAATATACAACGCCTTGCAGAAGGTATAAAGGCTCTTGCATCAGAAGGAGCAGAACTGATAATACTTCAGGAGTTGCATAACTCTCTGTATTTCTGTCAGGTAGAAAACGTAAACAACTTTGACCTGGCAGAACCTATACCTGGTCCGTCAACCGATTTTTTTGGTAAACTGGCCAAAGAATATGGCGTTGTCATAGTAACTTCACTCTTTGAAAAGCGTGCTGCCGGACTTTATCACAATACAGCCGTCGTTATTGAACGCGACGGAACAATAGCCGGAAAATACCGAAAGATGCATATTCCAGATGATCCTGCATACTATGAGAAGTTTTATTTCACCCCCGGCGACTTGGGTTTTCATCCCATCGACACTTCTGTAGGACGCCTCGGAGTGCTTGTATGTTGGGATCAATGGTATCCTGAAGCAGCACGTCTGATGGCTCTTCAAGGAGCAGAAATGCTTATCTATCCTACAGCCATAGGATTTGAAAGCTCTGACGATCCTGCAGAACAGCAGCGCCAGCGTGAGGCATGGACTACAGTTCAGCGCGGTCATGCCGTAGCTAACGGGCTTCCTGTTGTTGCTGTTAACCGCGTTGGACATGAGACAGATCCGTCGGGAATGACTGGGGGCATAGATTTCTGGGGAAGTTCATTTGTTGCCGGACCACAGGGTGAACTGCTATACAGGGCATCTGACACAGAAGAAGAGCGAAAAGTTATCGACATTGACCTTGCCCACAGCGAGCAGGTGCGCCGTTGGTGGCCATTTCTTCGCGACCGCCGCATAGATAAATATACAGATATAGTAAAGCGATTTATCGACTGAGACATAAATTAATGAAGTTAAATTCATAATGTCGTATATGTCCCATTCGTCTCATTAATAAATTAATGATCAATGGAAGGAATAATTTTAGGACTTCTCATACCATTCATGGGCACAATGTTAGGTTCGGCATTCGTGTTTTTCATGAAGAAAGAGATGCCGTCTCTGCTTCAGAAAGCCCTTCTAGGATTTGCCTCCGGAGTAATGGTGGCAGCTTCGGTATGGTCACTTCTGATTCCAAGCATGGATATGTGCAGTCACATGGACAAATGGTCTGTTATGCCTGCTGCCGTAGGATTTATTGCAGGAGTATGTTTTTTACTGGCAATCGACTATATCACGCCTCATCTCCACCTTGGCAAATCAAAGCCTGAAGGTCCGCGCAGCCACCTCTCACGTACTGCAATGCTGTCGCTTGCCGTTACAATTCATAATCTTCCTGAAGGCATGGCGGTAGGCGTTGTACTTGCAGGAGCCATGCAAAGCGGAGCAGGAATAACAGCAGCCGCAGCACTGGCAATGTCGCTCGGTATTGCTATACAAAACATTCCTGAAGGTGCCATAATATCAATGCCCATGAGAGCCGAAGGCAACAGCAGGATAAAATCTTTTATATTAGGCAGTCTGAGCGGAATAGTTGAACCTATAGGCGGCATTATTGTCATTCTGCTAGCATCAATGATGACACCGGTGCTGCCTTATCTCCTTGCCTTTGCGGCAGGCGCAATGTTGTATGTCGTTGTTGAGGAGCTCATACCTGAAGCCTCTGAAGGCGAACATTCAAACATCGGCGTAATAGGTTTCTCCGCCGGCTTTGTCCTCATGATGATTCTTGATGTCGTCCTGGGATAAGGATTATAATTGAGAATGGAGAATTGAGAATGGAGAATTATGATTACCTTTAGTGATAATTAAGCAACAAGACAAATCATAATTCTCCACTCTCAATTCTCAATTTTCAATTTTCTAAATAAGCTTTAGAACATCTTCTACTATCTGGTCTTCTGTAAGATGATTGTCATGTAACAGCTGATTTACGTCATATCTGTCATAAAGAGCCTTGCGTATACCAAAGCATATCGTCTTCATTTCTGAAGGTCCGTAATAACGGCTAATACGCTCACCGAAACCTCCGTCTATACATCCGTCTTCTATCGTGACAACTAGTTTATGATCTTTCTTTAGACTTTCAAGCATCTCCTCGTCTATACCAGAAACGAAACGCGGATTGATCAGTGTTGCGTTTATGCCCTTGTCTGACAGCATATCAACAACCTTCTCTCCCTTCTGATAAAAGTCGCCAAGAGCAATAACAGCAACAGTGTCGCCCTTCTTGTTCATCTTAAACTTATTCAGCTGACTGTAATCTGTGTCATAATTTTCATCACTATGTGCCACAAGAGCCTCAGGTATACGTATTGCAACAGGATATTTGGTCTGTTCTATAGCCCAATCTTCCATCGCAACAAACTCCTCATAGGTGGTAGGAGCAAGATAAACGAGATTAGGAATGTGGCTCAACATCGGTATGTCGAAGAAACAGATGTGTGTTATGTCGTTCATTCCATAGACTGAAGCACCTACAACATTGATTACAGCTGCATTTCCGTTCACACAAAGATCTTGGGCGATTTGGTCGTATGTACGCTGAATAAATGTGGCATAAGTTGTATAAACAGGGCGTACACCACCTTTTGCCATACCAGAACTCAACGCCACAGCTTCTTCCTCAGCAATGCCGACATCAATATACTGTCGTCCCATCTGTTTTCTTATCTCAGGAGTAAATCCGGCTCCTCCCGGAACTGCGGAAACGACGGCGACCAAATGCGGATCATTTTTTGCCTTTTCAGAAAGATACTTGCCGATAAGTGGCGGAAAATACTCTTCATCATCTCCTGCCGAAGGTTTCACCTTGCCGGTTTTGAGGTCAAAAGGCATGCTCCAGTGGAATTTCTCTTTGTTCTCAACAGCAGGAGCATAGCCATGTCCTTTTTCTGTATGAATATGCACAACAACAGGATGTGTTGTGTCCTTTACCAGTTTAAATGCAGCAATCAGAGAAACTATATCGTTGCCGTCTTCAACATACATATAGTCAAGTCCCATTGACTTAAAGAAGTTAAGCTCCGCCTTTCCTCCAGTCTCACGCAGCAGTTTTAGATTGCCATACAGTCCTCCGTGATTCTCGGCAATAGACATCTCATTGTCGTTTACCACGATTATCATATTTGTTCCTATCTCAGCAGCCATATCAAAGCCTTCAAAAGCCTCACCGCCGCTCAAAGAACCGTCGCCTATAACAGCCACGATATTCTCTTTATCGCCACGTATGTCACGTGCCTTTTGCAAACCTGTGGCCAAGGCTACCGACGTAGAAGTGTGTCCTATCTCAAAACTGTCATATTCAGGTGATTCAACATGTGAACTATAGCCCGAAACTTCATCAAAGCGCTTATCATCAAGATAACCATAAGCACGGCCTGTAAGCATCTTGTAAGGATAAACCTGATGCGATACATCAAACACTATCTTATCTTCAGGAACGTCAAAAACGTATGCAAGAGCTATTGTTGCCTCTGTAATACCGAGATTCGGGCCGACATGACCACCATGATTGCTTACACGATTAAGTACACCTTCACGAATTTCTCCTGCAAGAATGTCGAGCTGCTCCATCGTCAACTTGCGCACATCTTGCGGACATTTAATTTTCTCCAAATACATAAATAATTTTCCTTTATCTTATTACCATGGCAAAATTACAACAAATAAGACAAACTACAGACATACAAATTACTTAAAAAAGTAAACATTCTACTCTTTCAACAGCAATATACATTCTCAATAAATAAACATATATCTAAAAAACTGGCCGCAAGACAAAAAATGTCTGCGGCCATATATAATCTAGATTACTTATTCTCACTGCTGTCATCAGGGTCAACATACTTACCGTCTATCTTTAGAGGCTCAACATGGAGACTGATGTGCGTCGACTCGCCAAACTGTTCTCTAAGTTTTTTCTCAACTTCAGTGGCTCGCTTGTGTGCTGTATAAAGCAACATATCGCCCGGCATACGCAAATGCATCTCTATTGCGATGTTGTTACCTATACGGCGAGTACACAGATGATGTACTCCGGTGACTCCAGGCTCACTCTCTGCTATCTTAACTATTTCATTTTCAATACTTTCAGGCAAACTCTTCTCCAATAGCTCATCAGCCGCCTGACGTATTAACGTCCATGCTGTCTTGATAATAAATACACTGACAACAACTGCTGCAATAGGATCGAGAACCGTCCATCGCGAACCAAGGAAAATGGCTCCGCCAATACCCAATGCCGTACCAATAGAAGAAAATGCGTCACTTCTGTGATGCCAAGCATTGGCAATTACGGCTTGTGAGCCAACCTGCTGCCCGACTTTGACAGTAATACGATAAACCCACTCTTTAAAAATAATGCTAAGAATAGCAGCTACAAAAGCTATTATTCCAGGCTGCTGCAGTTCCTCTCCTTGCCAAGCCATTATTATCTTCTCAACACCACCATAGCAAATCATGGCTCCGACAAACAACAGAGCCAGACCGATTATCGAAGTGGCAAGTGTCTCATACTTGCCATGCCCGTAGTCATGGTCATTGTCTTTAGGTTTATTGCTAAGTTTTACGAACACAAGCACAATGATATCCGTTATCAAGTCTGACAACGAATGAACTGCATCAGCAATCATTGCAGCAGAGTGTCCAAGAATTCCGAATAAAAATTTCAACACAACGAGAAGGACATTAACTATGCTTCCAAGCACAGTAACCTTATAAATCTTCTTCTCACGTATTTTTTCATCCATAATTTTTTAACTATTAAAACCAAATATTAATGAAACAACAATAAATATTCTTACCATATCTGACTAAGTCACAGCCCTGCTGCAACTATTGTTCAACGTCGTGTTCTTTCTTTCCAAATTCAGGATCAATGTCGATAAATGCCGTAACAAGGAAAGTAACCACACATAGGACGACAACAATGATGAAGAACCACAGATAACCGACTAGCTCCTGCAGATATCCGGCTACGAGTCCGGGCAACATCATCGACAGCGCCATAAGCGCTGTACACAGAGCATAATGTGAGGTCTTGTATTCGCCCTGACTATAATATATAAGGTAGAGCATATAAGCCGTGAAACCGAAGCCATAGCCAAACTGCTCGATAAACACGCACACATTGATAATCATAAGGCTCTCGGGCATGGCGTAACTCAGATATACATACACAAGGTCGGGCAGAGTTATTGCACACACCATAGGCCACAGCCACTTCTTCAGTCCGTCGCGTCCGGCTGCCATTCCGCCGAGAATACCTCCGAGCGTAAGACCGATTATTCCAACTGTTCCCTGCACGAATCCATATTCCTGGGGCGAAAGGCCAAGTCCACCGTTGCTTCCGCTGTCAATAAGAAACAGTGAAGACACCTTTGCCAATAGTCCTTCCGGCATACGATAGAAAAGCATGAAGAGGAAGGCTATCAGCACCTGTCGTGCAGGCATCTTTGTGAAGAATGTCTTTATCGACTGCACCAGTTTTGCCCATACGTCACGGGCACCGGCATTGCGTAGACCGCGGTCTGACACAGGACACGGCAATACAAAACTATGCCACAGCCACAAGGCTATAAACAAGCCTGTAACGCCATAGAACATAAGGCTCCACGAATATTTGATACTGTTGCGGAAAAGCACCTGCAAATTGCCGGCTATCATAACCAGTACACCTTGCCCAAAGATTGTAGCAAACCTGTAGAACGTACTCCTTATGCCGACAAACCACGCCTGTTTGTGCTGATCCATGCCTAACATATAGAATCCGTCGGCAGCAATGTCGTGAGTGGCACTGCTGAACGCCATCACCCAAAAGAAGAACAGCGTGCCCTGGAGCCAGAAACTCGTAGGAATGGTAAATGCCACACCGCCAAAGGCAGCTCCGATAAGCAGCTGCATGGTGATAATCCACCAGCGTTTGGTCTTTACTATGTCAACAAACGGACTCCATAATGGCTTTATCACCCAAGGCAGATACAGCCACGAAGTGTAGAAAGTTATCTCTGCGTTTGTCAGTCCGAGCTGCTTATACAAGATAAGCGAAATCGTCATAACTGCCACATAAGGCAGTCCCTCGGCAAAATATAGCGTAGGAACCCAGCTCCACGGGTTTCTGCTCAACTTCTTTCCTGAATTCATTTTTTGCAACAAACTTTATTTTAACCGTATATCTTTCTTATTTCCGCACCACGGTAGTAATGCAGAAGAATCTCGTCATATTTATATCCGCGCTCACCCATAACGGCCGCACCGATCTGACAAAGCCCTACTCCATGGCCCCATCCGGCACCTGTCAGGACAAAACGCTGCGGCACACCATCGCTCACATCAAACTTGTCAACGACAAACGCACTGCTGTAAAGATGCGTATCACTCAGCACGCGCCTTATTTCAAGTTCCTTGCCAATGGTGAACGAACCTTTTGTGCCCACTATCTTCAGTTTCCATATACGTCCGCTCTTGCCGCGGGCAACAGGCTGCAAGTCTATAATATCACCGAGGTCGAGTTTCAGATTGCCGGCTATAAGCATTGCCAACTGCTCCTGTGTGTACTCCACCTTCCAGCGATAGAAGTCGGCCGTCTCCTGGTCGTAGTCGTTGAGCACTTGCGACAGTATGTTCTTATCGTGCGTGTTACAGAATGCACCCTCGTTGCTTCTTATCCATTTCTCGGCCTCTTCCTCTTTGGTAAGATCAGGCAGATTGTCGCTGTTTCCTTCATCATCTCGCAAAGCCACAAGATACGGCTGCGGCGTGTCTTCCCAACAATACTGATACTCCTCTGTTATGCCACCGCAGCACTTGCTGAAGCGTGCGTCGCATATATCATCGCCAGACATCAGTATCTGTCCGCGAGTTTCTCTCACAGCTTCTTCCACATGCTTGTTCTTAGCCTTGGTTATGCCCTGATAGCGCTGACAATGGTCATCGGCACATACGTCGAATATGGTGTGGTCGTCGCGGTCGTACCAGCGTATAAGTTCATCATCTTTCTTAATGAATGAGAAGAACCCGTTGCCTCCGCCACTCTGACGTTTGCGGCGTGCCATCTGTGCCAGTAGCCAGCTGCGCGATATAACGGCATGAGCCTTAAGAAACTCCAGCGACGAAGTGGCTTTCATTTCGCTTGAAATGACACTTATCAGATAATTTTCCACGGGCAGACAGTTGATGGCGCATATTTTGTCGGCCTCAACAACAATCTTTAACGTGCCCTGGAATGTCTGTGTCTCCTTGCGCTCCCAATGGAAGTTAACGCCAATGGTTACGTCGCTAAGTGAGAACGACGCTCCCTTGTCACATGGCGTAAACGTTAGTTCACGGTATAGGTTGCCGTTCCACAGAATACCACCTTCCGAGAACGACACTTGCTGCGGTCCGGTTATCACCTCACCCTTTGCCATATACTCACCGTTGAGCGAGAAACGTATGCTGTCGGCACTTACTATACCGACATGAACATCCGGCTCTACATGCTTGTAGCATTCTGCATTTCCATATCCGGCACACTGCCCTGCCTCCTTTATCTTTGCCACAACATCGCGCATGTCGCTGTCAGTGAGCGACACTTCACGCAATATTGCCTCGGCCTGCTCAGCAGTTATGCGCTCAAAGTCTTCTCTTCGTGGCGTTATTATCAGTCCTGCCATATCAAGTGCTCCCGGACTTACCAGCATCTTGGCGTCTCCTTCTGCCGAATAGCAGTCGGGTCTGTGCTTGCGGCGCGGGAATATTACCGACAGCCACTGTCCTGCCGACACCCAACTCACGATGTTCATCATTGGCTCTGTGTCGCCGTCGTTCATAGGCAGGGCGTTGTATACTCTTCTGAAAAGGCTCTCATCTGCCTCAGCACTCTTACTTCTTATCAGCAATGCCGGACTTGCCCAACTGTTGATTACAGATATGTCGTTGTCGCTGTCGAGCGAATAAACCACCGTGATGTCGCGCACCAGTCTGGGCCATGATGCCTGCAGAGGCACTTTTCCGCTCGTTCCTGCCTGAAAATGCATGTGGTCTGGCGCTGAGGCACCGCATTTAGGACCATTGTAGAACACCATTATGTCGGGGTTCTGCTCCAATATGCTGTGCATCTCCGTGTAATATTCAAGTATGTGCTGCGGCTGATGCCTTACTGCCGGAAGCGTAAAGTGTACTGGTAATATAGGATATGGATTTACCAATATGTCAAAATTGACGTCAAAACGCTTTGCCGACTGTTCCTGAGGTCTGTTCTCCTTACACAGGAAACATGGGCGCTTGCTTATCGAAGCCTTGTCTATCGAAGCGCCTGTAGACACGATTCTGGCTGGATTAAACTGCACCATGAGCGGCATTCCGCCGTCACTCAGATCGCGCGTAAGCACTTCCTGAAGGTCTCTGAAGTTATGGCGTGCCATACTCCACTTTTCTATCTGCCTGTTAAAGAATCTGTAGAGCGAGCTGTCAGCCATGGCATCTGCCTTGCCCGCCGTCATCTGCTGACGAGCCATCAGCTCCATTGTGCGCAGACGGTCTTTATACAGGTTGTTTGCATTTATCTTGTCCACAGTCAGTGAGGCGTCGCTGTTGCCTCCCCATCGCCGGCACAGATACAGTTCGGTATATATTCGTCCTATCTTATAACGGCGACTGAAAGCCAGTCCTGCGGCATAATCTTCGCCATAGCTTGTATTCGGAAAACGTATCTGTCTTAATAGAGGTGTAAAGAAAGCACGTGGCGCTCCCAGGCCGTTTATTCTCAGCGCATTGTTGCATCCGTTGTCGTCGGTCCATTCCGCATGACTTATAAGTCCCGGCGGCAGCGTGTTAAGGTCGAAGTCGCACATACGATAACTGCCCACAATCATTGCAGCACGCTGTCTGTAAAACTCGTCTACGATTGTTTGCAGGGTGTTTTCCGACGAATACAGGTCATCGCTGTCCAGCTGTACAGCAAAGCGTCCGCAGCGCTCGTCGTCTATAGCCACGTTCCAGCATCCGCCAATACCGAGGTCTGTGCGGTTAGGTATGATGTGTATCAGTCTTGCTCCTCCGTCATTTTTTTCAGCATATTGCTCAAGCAGGCGTGTGGTGTTGTCTGTTGAGTGGTTGTCTACGACAATGACATTAAACGGGAAACTTGTCTTTTGCGACAGCGCACTGTCCACGGCATCGCATATTGTCTTCTCACGGTTGCGCACCGGTATAATCACCGAAGCCTCGTAAGCAAAGTCCTGTTCGTCAAAGTCGGGCGTGCGGTAAAGACTGGTGTCAATCAATGCTCCTACGGCTTTAAGATGTGCCGTCACCGCCTGTTCCATCTCGATCTGTACATCACGGTTTGCAGGATTCACATAGTCAAACTGTTTAACGCCGCTCGCCCTGAGGTCGCGTTCTTCTTCTGTATATAACAGTTCGTTTATGTGGAATATGCGTCCGCAGCGGCTCAGATACAGCCACAGTTCATACCATCCGGCGTATTTATATGAAGACTCTTCAACGTCGTGTGCAAATCTGTGCAGCAGCGAACCTTTAATCATCACCAGACTGCCGAAGTCGAAGTCGTCACGCAGACTGCCTTCCTGCCAATCAATCACCGGGTGAGCCTTGTGCTCGCCGTTCTCCACTGATATACGGTCGCTGTAAACCATAGCCGCCTCAGTGTCAGTAGCCACGCGCATCATGCGCTGTATCGAATATTGCCCCATGCTCACAGGCGTGACGCCAAGGAAAACCAGAGCATAGTCGGCCATGCAGCTGTCGGCTATACTGCGCATTGCCGATGCCGACTTTAATCCGTCAACGACAATAAACGAGCAGTTTTCGGGCACGGGCGTGCTCATAGCCATCTCTTGTGTAACCATCAGGTTTATATGCCGTATCATGCGGCTGCCTTTAAGCTGACGCAGCGTGTTAGCCACAGCGTTAATGTCTGTGCAAGGCAAGAAGCAGTCTATTGTTCCTCTCATTTTTGTTTTTTCATAAATTGTTCACGCCGGACACATGCTTAGGTGCGCTGTTGCAGACTGCACACATGGCTGTTCCGGCGGTTCATATTATATTGACGTGCAAAAATACACAAAAATCCTGACAACACTGCTCTATTTTACCTAAAATAACCTCACTGCGCTGCAGTCTTAAACAATTTTACACCGCACAATAACAACGCCGCCCAACAACAGCCGCCCTGCCATCATACCGACATGCAACGCAAGATATGTTATAAGCCACATTTATTACGCGCCATTTCGGTTTACATATATTAATAGAAAGGTATTTTTCATCATTTGAATTTTAACACTTAAAAATTCTATTTTTAGACAAACACCGTGCCCGAAAAGGCATGAAATATCACATCTTGCGGCATATTGCAACGCAACTTGTATCCTTTCATATTGCAAAAGATATGCTTTTGTGATGTAAAAGGACGCATTTTGCATCACAAAAGCACGCCTTTTAGCCGCAAAAAAGGCATAAACATTGGGCAAAAGGGCACAAAACGCATCTTCCGCAGACTAAAAAGCCGCGATAGAATGATGCCTGAAATCTCATGTTCCGACATATACTACTGAGCATCAGAACATTACACAAAAGGCTCTAAAACCAGAGTATTTTCGACGAAACCTGTCCCGTGTTTCAAATAATGCCACTTTTAAACTTTTTAAGTTAACCAAATACAGCTATTTTAAACATCATTAACAATAGAAACGAAAGTATTAATCACATAAAAGCTATAATAAAAACTGTTGTTATCGTCGAATTCAATAATAAAATATATCAAACCATGTTTAAGCTTATTATTTAACATGTTTTTCTTTGTTATTTTAGCTATATTTCATAACTTTGCAAAAGTCACAAAACACAGAACAATATGGGCATATCAAAGACTAAAGTTTGTTGTTTAATAATATTTCTACTTGCTACCATTCAAGATGTTGCAGCACAGATTAACTTTGGAATAAAGGCTGGCTACCTTCGTTCAAAAACAGCAACAGAAATAATAGACAAGTGGCACAATGGATTTTGTGTCGGAGCTGTTTTATCATACGATGTAAGTAAAGAATTTGCCCTGAGATGTGATTTGTTTTATTCCACAAGAGGATACGAAGAAAATGACGGAATAGTAGATAAGAATGGTGTCATAAGAGACGTTAAGGCAAATTTTGGATATATAAATCTTCCTATATTAGTAGAATACAATGTCCTGCCATTTGCCGCCATACAGGCAGGACCACAATTTGGACTGCAGACAAACAGAACCTTGTATTATGACGACGTCAAGCAAAATGACGCTCTGTTTGGAGAAAAGCAGATATTTGACTTCAGTTTAGTTGTCGGAATAAAATTAAAGTACAAAAATCTATTTGCAGAATTGCAATATCAGCATGGCCTGACAAGCGCATACAGACACGTTGATATATTTAAAACTAAAGCCATATCAGTTAATTTAGGATATATGTTCAACTTAAAAAAATAACATTATAAAAACTTTTTTATTTAGCGACACTTTAATTGTATGTGTTCCATGCAACAATGATGATAATTTCCCAAACTATCAATCTAAGATCCAAACATTATCTGGTGTATTAACTACAGATACCCCCTCAAAACAGGAAGGATAAACAGAGTTGATATAACATTAGAATTTGGTTCTATTGATTCCACAAAACAAAGCACAACGGGGAGAAGCTCTATAATCAAAAAAACACCAATTCAAATTGAAATTGAAAATGTAGGCCAATTTAATTCACAAGGAACACCTCAACAATTAAACGGAAGTGACTTCAAGAATAAGAAACTCATTGTTCCGTCTGGAATGGGTGTACCTTCAGGAATTTATTTTGGAGACGTTTTGGAAACGAGCAAAACCATAACATTACCGGAAAATGCATATACAGAACGAGTTGTTTTCAACGAGTCTCCATGCAAAAACCATGAAACCTTAGCGAGAGGAGTAAATTGGAAGATGACAGCTTTACCCAACGGCCGAATAGCAATGAGCTGGTCGTTCTATACATTTGTACTCAATTATAATGTAGCTGGGCAAAGAATTTCTGAAGTTATACCTGTTTATGGAGCTGATGTTGTTATTCAATATTATTATGCATATATTGTAATAAAAAATTAAATGTGCCAATATATAAATGCATATAAAAATAAAACAGCCACAAACAGTTAATCATTGATGTGGCTGTTTTTATATTTTCGTTATCAACTATCGCATATACAAAAGTATTAAATTATAAATAAAAATAAATGCTTAATCATAACTATCTCACTTTTTTTAGCTAACTTTGTCGGCTGTAAACAAAGATTTTTTGAGATGGAACAAAGCACTACACCGTTATTGGGATTAACACTTCACGAACTTAAAGATGTTGCCAAAGCCCTCGGAATGCCGGCTTTTGCAGGGGCACAGATGGCTAAATGGCTTTATACTCAGCACGTAAGCTCAATCGACGACATGCTGAACATCTCGAAAGCTAACCGCGAAAAGCTGAAACAGCACTACCGCATAGGCTGCATGCCTCCGTCTGACTGCCAGAAGTCTGTTGACGGAACGATAAAATATCTGTTCCCTACTGAGAGCGGAAAGTTTGTCGAAACGGTATTCATACCCGACAAAGACCGCGCCACCCTGTGCGTCTCGTCACAGGTGGGATGCAAGATGAACTGTCTGTTCTGCCAGACAGGCAAACAGGGATTTGAAGGCAGCCTTACGGCAACTGATATATTGAACCAGATATACTCGCTGCCCGAACGCGACAGACTTACCAACATAGTGTTTATGGGCCAGGGAGAGCCTATGGACAACCTTGACAACGTGCTCAGGGCTACCGAGATTCTTACTGCCGACTACGGCTACGCATGGAGCCCCAAGCGCATCACCGTGAGCAGCGTCGGCGTAAAGAACAAGCTGAAGAGGTTTATCGAGGAGAGCGAATGTCATGTGGCAATAAGCCTCCACTCGCCTATCCACGAGCAGCGCGCAATGCTCATGCCTGCTGAAAAGGGTATGCCTATTGCAGATGTCGTTGAACTGCTGCGCAACTACGACTTCAGTCATCAGCGCCGCCTGTCGTTCGAATATATCGTCTTCGGCGGACTCAATGACTCTATGGTGTATGCCAAGGAGATAATCCGACTGCTCAAAGGACTCGACTGCCGCGTCAACCTCATAAGGTTTCATCAGATTCCTAACGTCGACCTTCACGGAGCCGACGACGCTACGATGGAGAAATTGCGCGACTATCTTACGTCTCACGGCGTATTCACAACAATAAGGGCAAGTCGCGGACAGGATATATTTGCTGCCTGCGGACTGCTCAGTACGGCAAGAAAGGAGAACCGGGATAAGTGACGACCTGCCTGCGGCTATTGCTTCTGACAGCCATCGTGGCCTTATGCTCATGCAGCGGCGGCCCGCAGTCGCTGTTGCCTAAGAGCGGCGGACGGCCTTACGAGGTGCTGCTCGTGGCTTCCGACAGTCGTTGCGCAGCCGTAGTAGACAGCGTTCTGACACAGGATATGCCCTCGCTTCCGCAGTCGGAGCCTATGTTCGACGTATCGCAGATAGACAGCACACGCTTCAACCAGACCACACGTCTTGCGCGCTGCATCGTCATCGTAACTGTAAATCCTACAGTGTTCACGTCGACACGCATCAGATACGAAAAGAACGTATGGGCACGGCCGCAACTTGTTGTTTATGTCAACACGCCTTCGGCAGCACAGCTCGGCATGTATATGTCAAAGGATGGCAACAGACTTACCGGCCTGCTGACAAGGGCTGAAATAAACACGGCAATATCAGTGTTGCGTGCCGGAAGCAACCGCAAAGCCGAAGCAAACATTAAGAGTATGTTCGGATGTGATATGCTCATTCCGGCAGACATGAAGTCAAGTAAGAAGGGGCACAACTTTATATGGCTGTCTGACAACGGAGCCGACCGTATGCGCAGCATCTGTGTCTACTCCTACAGCGGCAGCACTCTCGACGCCAACCGTGCCGTGGCCATGCGCGACAGTGTAATGAAAGCCAACATACCGGGCGAAACCGACGGCATGTATATGCAGACAACACCAGGAAGCGTAACGGCAGGACTGACTAAGGATAAAGACCGCACCGTGATGATAAGCCGCGGACTATGGGAGATGCGCAACGATGCCATGGGCGGACCGTTCGTGTCGCTCTCTACAGTCGACTCAGTCAACAGCCGCGTAATAGTGGCAGAGGCTTTTGTCTACGCTCCCGGCATAAGCAAGCGCAACCTGCTGCGCAGTGCCGAAGCTGCCTTATACACGCTGAATAGCAACAAGGGTTCACGCGGCAATGACAAAAGCAGGTAAGCGCCTGACACACAAAGGTTTTAAGAAAGAAACAGATATAACAAACATATACGAATATGGAAAACAGAAAACTACGCGTTGCAATAACGCACGGAGATACCAACGGCATAGGGTATGAAATAATTTTCAAGACATTCTCTGAGCCGGCCATGCTTGAACTATGCACACCTATCATTTACGGCTCACCTAAAGTGGCTGCCTATCATCGCAATGCTCTTGGCATTCAGGGCAACTTCACCATCATCAACTCTGCAGCCGACGCCCACAGCAACAAACTCAACCTGCTGACTACGTTCGACGAGGAGGTTAAAGTAGACCTCGGCAAACCGTCTAAAGAGGCGGGAGCAGCATCGCTAAAGGCTCTCGACAGGGCTATGGCCGACTATAAGGACGGACTCTTCGACGTGCTTGTTACGGCACCTATCAACAAGAACAACATACAGAGCGACGACTTTCACTTCTGCGGTCACACCGAATATATTGAGGAACGTGCCGGCGAAGGCAACAAGGCTCTCATGATTATGGTCAACGACATGCTGCGCGTGGCCCTTGTAACCACTCACCTGCCTATCAGGGACGTGGCATCTGCCATCACTAAAGAGAAAATTGTAGAAAAGGCAACTATATTCTATAACTCGCTCAAACGTGATTTCCGCATATCTAATCCGCGTATTGCCATATTGGCACTTAACCCGCACGCCAGCGACGGTGGCCTGCTCGGCAAGGAGGAAGAGGAGATAATAATACCGGCTATAAATGAACTGTGTGACAACGGCATACGCGCCTTCGGACCTTATGCTGCCGACGGATTCTTCGGTCACGAGACTTATACTGCATTCGACGGTGTATTGGCCATGTATCATGATCAGGGTCTGATTCCGTTCAAGTGTCTCGACCTCGGCAACGGCGTCAACTATACTGCCGGACTGCCTATCGTGCGCACATCTCCCGACCACGGCACTGCTTACGACATTGCAGGCAAGAATAAGGCAGACGAGAGTTCTTTCAGAAACGCCATTTATCTGGCAATGGACATATTCCGCAACCGTATTGAATACGACGAGCCTCTTGCCAATCCGCTAAAAAAACTGTATCACGAAAAGCGTGACGACAGCGAAAAGGTGCGTTTCGCCATAAACATCAACAAGCAGAAAGATTCTGACGCTAACGGCGAGAAAAACGAAAGAGGCGAAAAGAATGAAAAGAGCGATAAAAGCGATAAGAGCGAAAAGGACAACAACAACGCTAACGACAAGAGAACAAAGGATAATTAATATTTAAACATACACAAAACCGTCGGGGCTGTGCTGCGGCACTTCCCCGACGGCATATAACTTATACTATCGTCAACAGCATCGTAAAATCACACTAACACGATGAAAAGCCCCGGCGGGCAACTTAAAACATAAAGCATGAAAAAGAAATATCAGAACGCATTTTTTGTGTTCGGAATTGTTGTGCTCATCATAATGATAACACAACTCGACTTTAAACAGGTATGGGACGGATTGCAACACGCAGGCTATTGGTTTTTCGCGGTTGTTGCCCTGTGGGGACTTCTCTACATCATCAACACTTCAACATGGTATATCATCATCAGGAGTGGAGCTAAAGAAAAGCCAAACATCAATTTCTGGTGGCTGTACAAGATAACAGTGTCGGGCTTTGCCCTCAACTATGCCACACCGGGCGGACTGATGGGCGGCGAACCTTACCGCATAATGTCACTGGCACCAAAGATCGGCACCGAGCGCGCCTCGTCGTCTGTCATCCTGTATGCCATGACTCACATTTTCAGTCACTTTCTGTTCTGGATGCTGTCCATATTCCTCTTTCTTCTCACCGAAAAGGCCAACATCGTAACGGGCACTGTGCTTGCACTCTGCGGTGCTTTCTGCATCCTCGGCATCTGGTTCTTCATCAAGGGTTATCAGAAAGGCATGGCCGTTAGGATAATGAATCTCATAAAACACATTCCGGGCATAAAGAAGCGCTCTCGCAACTTCATTGAGAAGCATAAGGAGCAGCTCGACACCATTGACAGTCAGATAGCGGCACTTCACCGCCAGAACAAGAAGTCGTTTGTTTCTGCCGTACTCATGGAGCTTAGTTGCCGCTTTCTCTCAGCCTTCGAGATTCTGTTTATCCTCCGCGTGCTGACTCCCGACGTAAGCTTTGCCCCCTGTGTTCTTATCCTTGCCTTCACCAGTCTGTTTGCCAACCTGCTGTTCTTCATTCCTCTTCAGCTTGGCGGTCGTGAGGGCGGTTTCCTCATGTCCACAACAAGTCTCGCCATGTCTGCCAGCTCCGGCATCTTCGTTGCCCTAATAGTCCGCATCCGCGAACTCATCTGGACAGCCATCGGCCTGTTACTCATAAAGTTAGAAAAGAAGAGTAAAGAAGTGAAAAATTAAAAGCTAAAAGTGAAAAGTGAAAAATCCAAATACCAACGTAGGCTTGCGACAAGAATCCACAAGAATATTGAATTTTTCACTTTTCACTCTTCGTTCTTCACTTAAACATACTCTTCACTTTTAACTTTTCACTTAAATAAGTATTACGTTTGCATTCAACTTTTTCGCTGTGCTCAAGGAGCTACTACTTTAACTCCCCTAACTTCTTTAACTCCTAATGAAAAGCCACAAGACATTTGGATTTTTCACCCTTCACTCTTCGTTCTTCACTTTCTATAGATGCTCTCCCTTGAACAATTATATAACTAAAATTACATTAAAAATACAATGCGTCTGCGTTATATCAAATAAATTATGTAACTTTGCAAGATAAATGAACACTACTGAACTGCAGAAGGTAAAACAGCGCTATAATATCGTCGGTAACTGCGACGGATTAAACCGCGCCATCGATGTGGCCCTACAGGTCGCACCGACTGACTTGTCTGTACTTATCATCGGTGAAAGCGGCGTCGGTAAAGAGATTATTCCGCGTATTATTCACGACAACTCACCGCGCCGCCGTGAGAAATATTTCGCCATCAACTGCGGATCTATTCCTGAAGGAACGATAGACAGCGAGCTGTTCGGACACGAAAAAGGCTCGTTTACAGGTGCCATAGGAGAAAGTGAAGGTTACTTCGGCGTTGCAAACAAAGGCACGATATTCCTTGATGAGGTCGGCGAACTGCCAATGGCCACGCAGGCACGTCTGCTCCGTGTACTCGAAACAGGCGAATACATACGCGTAGGAGGTCAGAAGATAATGAAAACTGACGTCAGAATCGTTGCTGCAACCAACGTCAACATGCGCAAGGCCATCAGCGAAGGACGCTTCCGCGAAGACCTCTACTACAGGCTCAACACCATACCGATTCAGATTCCGCCGCTGCGCGACCGCGGTGAGGACATTCTCCTCCTGTTCCGCCTCTTTGCCATGCAGATGGCAGAGAAATATCATCTCCCTAAGATAACACTGTCTGACGAGGCTAAGTCGACAATGCTGAAATACAAATGGCCGGGCAACGTAAGACAGCTGAAAAACATCACCGAACAGATGTCGGTGCTAAGCCGGGAACGTGAAATCAGCGGCGAGGCTATACACAAGTTCATACCTGAGGACACTGAGAGCACACAGCTCGCAACGCTCAACACCACGGGCAGCCACTCGTATGAAAGTGAACGTGAGATATTATACAAAATATTATACGAGCTGCGCGGCAACGTGAGCGACCTGCGCCGCGAAATGAATAATCTGAGAAAACAGCTCGACACGGCGCACAACGCCACAGTAACGCCTGCAGGCACTAACCTGCCCTCAATAATAGCAGAACAGCCTGCGCCCATACCTCCCACTCCGCGCACATCGCCGACCGTTCAGGACGCCGTGGCAGAGGAGATATCTGAGCCTGAAAGTCTTAACCTTGAAGACATAGGGCGACAGATGGTAGAGAAAGCTCTCGACCGCAACGGAGGCAACCGCAAGAAGGCAGCTCAGGAGCTTGGCATTTCCGACAGGACACTATACAGAAGAATAAAACAATACGGACTCGACAAATAGAAAAGTCTATATATATTAATGTGGAATAAACGACGCATACAAAGCGGCAACAAACAACTTATGCGAATCAATCAGATAAAGACAGCTATACTCACCGTCATGATGCTCTTGCTGGTGTCATGCAGCGTGTCATATAAGTTCAATGGAGCGAGTATCGACTACACCAAGACAAAGACCATCCAGATAGCCGACTTCCCCATCCGTTCAAGCTATGTATGGGCTCCCATGGCAAGTATCTTCAACAATCAGCTTAAAGATATGTTCGCCAACCACACGCGACTCATACAGGTTAAGCGTAACGGCGACATGAAGATTGAGGGTGAGATAACACAGTATTCTCAGCGCAACAAGGCCGTAACGGCTGAAGGAACGTCTGCACAGGCTGAACTGTCTATGACCGTGAACGTGAGATTCACCAACAACGCCAACCATAACGAGGACTTTGAGCGACAGTTCACCGCCACTTCCACATTCGAGACCACACAGTCGCTCAACTCCGTTCAGGAGGAACTTGTAACACAAATGGTTGAAGACATCACAGACCAGATCTTCAACGCAACCGTAGCAAACTGGTAAAAAGAATTATGAACATCAACCTCGAGCAGCTTATCAAACATCCGGAACTTATGGACAAGGAAACGCTTTACGACCTGCGTTCCCTCCTTGCCCTGTATCCCTATTACCAGCCTGCCCGTCTGCTGCTGCTTCAGAATTTGTACATTCTACACGACCCGTCGTTCGACGAGGAGCTGCGCCGCTCTGCCGCCTATATCACCGACCGCAAAGTGGTTTTCAATCTCGTTGAAGCGGCTCACTATAAACTGCGCTCTGCAAATCAGCAAAAGGACACTGAAAAGACCAGACAGCAGGGCACCGAGGGCAGCAACAGGACTATATCTCTCATCGAACAGTTTCTCGACACCATTCCCGACGACAAGAAGGAAGAAGACAGCAAGGAGCGCAAGAAGAAGCGCAGACCTACTCCTGCCGATGCAGCCATCGACTATGTGGCTTATCTTCTTGACACTGAAGGTGACGCCGACGAGACCAAGGAAAAGCCCGCAATGAAGGGACAGGATCTTATCGACAACTTCATCAACAACGAGAACGGAAAAATAGAACTCAAGGACGAACCTGAGTATGTGCCTGAAATAGAGGACAATGACAAAAAAGAGGGTGATGAGAACTATTTTACTGAGACTTTGGCCCAAATTTACATAAAACAGGGCCGATATTCTAAGGCTTTGGAAATTATTAAGCGTTTAAATTTGAATTATCCAAAAAAAAATGCTTACTTTGCAGACCAAATCCGATTTTTGGAAAAACTGATAATAAATAATAAATATAAATAAAAGAAAATGTATACATTATTCGTAATCTTAATCGTGCTGGCAGCACTGCTCATGATAGGCATTGTGCTGATCCAGGAGTCTAAAGGAGGAGGACTTGCGTCAAACTTCTCATCATCAAACCAGATCATGGGTGTGCGCAAGACCACTGACTTCGTTGAGAAGACAACATGGGGACTTGCAATAGCCATGGTTGTTTTCAGCGTTATCTGCGCTTATGTTGCTCCTAAGGCAACAACATCTGAGAGCGTTATCGAGAAAACTGCAACTGAACAGCAGCAGACTAACCCGACTAACCTCCCGGGATTCGGTGCTAGCCAGACTCAGAAGGCTGCTCCGGCTAAGGCAGGCAACGATGCTCAGAATGCTGCACCTAAAGCAGCTCCTGCAGCTCCAAAAGCTCCTAAAACACCGGCAAATTAAAAAAAATGCAAAAAAGTACGGAATTTATTTGGTAGTTTCAAATAAATCCCGTACCTTTGCACTCGCTTTGAAACACTAAGCAACCAACATGGTGGATGTAGTTCAGTTGGTTAGAGCGTCAGATTGTGGTTCTGAATGTCGTGGGTTCGAGCCCCACCCTCCACCCAAGCGGAATTCTTAAAAAGAGTTCCGCTTTTTGTTTTTAATAGCCTACAGACGGCAAGGCGACATTCAATGTTATGGAAGTTCCACATTTCAGAAATCAACCACGGCTTTATAATTTTCATAATCAATGAAACATTACCTACTCATAATTATTTTATCTGCAATAATCTCATCATGCAGTTCATACAACAGGCGTGTGTATATATGCACCGGCCCATGCTCACGGGCATATCATAAAACGAGCAACTGCAAAGGCCTTGACAACTGCAGCAGAGACATAAAAGAACTTCCAGAAAGCGAAGCAATAGACCTGGGACGCCATAAATGCAGATTTTGTTATTAATTACACACACTATATTGCTTAATACGAAATTATGCGAAAAACAAAGATATAAGATATGAAAAAAGGATTCCTTTTATTACTCACATTCCTTATGTCGCTGACATTAGGAGCACAGAATTCTATAAGGTACGTAACGGCAAACTTAAATATGCGTACCGCACCAAATACAAAATCATACATTATAACGCAAATCCCCAAAGGCACCCCAGTAGCTATAGAAGAAGATTGCGACTGTGCATGGATACCTGTAAGTTATAATGGTCACATCGGATATGTATCAACAAAATACCTATCTAAGCATAAACATTCATACCATAGCACCAGACCACTCACTAAAACAAGATATTATACAAACTCAAGAGGCCATAGAGTACAATCTCCAACCAGATATACCTCTGCCCCTGCCGGAGCCACAGCATTATGTAATGACGGCACTTACAGCTTTAGTCAGAGCCGGCGAGGCACATGCTCACATCATGGTGGAGTTGCGCAGTGGCTAAGATAAATACCACAACTAATAGCACTCACACATTTGCCAGAAAAGTAAAGAGATTAATATCAAATATTTAATCTTAAGCAGATTAAAATAGACAAAAAAGTTTCGTTTTTACGAAACTTTTTATTATCTTTGCTGGCAAAGATATTAAAGATAAAGACATGGCTATATTCCAACTTGCATTATTAGAAGAGGCTAAAAATTTCCTCCAGAGCCTACCTGATAAGGCGTACCAAAAAGATATTGTACAACGTGGATAGAGTAGCACGAGGAGAGAAGAACAAAGAACTCTTTAAGAAGTTGGAAAATTCTGAGATATGGGAGTTACGCACTCTCTATAATGGGATGGTCTACCGCTTGTTTGCCTTTTGGGACACTGATACACAAACTTTGGTGGTAGCCACCCACGGAATTATAAAGAAAACGCAAAAGACACCGAAAAAAGAGATAGCACGGGCAGAGGCAATAATGAAGTTGTATTTTAAACTCAAAAAAATATAAGATATGAAACAGGTAGGAAACATGAAACTCTACTCCTTAGAGGAAGTTAAAGACGAGCTTATAGGCAAGATTGGAACTCCGGAAAGAGACGAGCACGAGCGAAAGGTAGAAGATGCCTTGCACGCCTACCGAATTGGAGAGGCTATAAAAAACGCACGACTTAAACAGAACCTCACACAGGAGGAGTTAGGAGAACGTATAGGAGTGCAAAAAGCTCAAATATCACGTATGGAGCGAGGAAATAGTATAAGCCTTCCAACTATGAGCCGTGTATTTAAGGCATTAGGCATAACAACGGCTACTCTTGATTTGGGTATAGCAGGAAAGGTTACTTTGTGGTAATAGCATAAAGCACTAACAATAAAGAGGAGGACGCAAAAACACCCTTCTCTTTATTGCTTTATAGAATGTTGCGGGACATTGGAACTCTCCTTTGGAATTAAGCTCAAATCAATCATTAAACCACACGTATTTTTATCTATTTTGTGTATTCATACTTTCATCCATCTTTTTGTTCGCTTTTCTTGACACGACCAGCTATGCCTGCAAAATATATAACAAATAAACTCTCAATATAAAACAAAAATCTAGACCGAACCATAATACATGATTTGGGCTAAACCGGCAATATCAGAAATCGCAATCGCAGGATGCATTAAACTTAATAAAATACAGAAATATTATGAGAAGAATATTTTTTATCTTGTGCCTGATTATTATTTGCATAGCAGCCAAGGCACAATATTCATCAGAAAATTCTTTTATCAGAAAAGAAATTGTTTCTTATACAAAAGACAAAAAGGGATTCTATGTAAAAGAAACCAACAGAATGGTTGATATCGTTACTGACATTACTGAGAATTATGCTTACGACAAAAAGGCCCAGAATCTTTATGTCCTCACAGATAACAGCAATGTCGTAGTAACCCTGACAAAAGACTACGCCAAAATTATTAAAAGAAACAAGGACATCCCACACCTGTCAGGTGAAGCACTTGATAACGAGATAGAGAAGCGCAACAAACTGTTATACGATAAATTTACAGCCCTAAACCATGAAAGGGAACAACAGATTACAGATTCTATCAACAAAGCCATCCAGGACTCTATCGATGAAGTTAATAGACTCAATGCAATAATGGCAGCTCAAAAGAAAGCACGCGAAGATTACATCAGCAGCCATAAAAGCCATGAAGTTCCTTTAGGACAAAATTCCATAAGATGTGATATATGCGATAATGATATTAATACAGATGATGTTGTTTATACCATAGGCATCAAAAACGACACAATTTATTATGCCACAATAAATACAGGAGATCTTGATCTTTCATACGTGGAGCTGCATGAGTCAAAAATACCAGAAGCACTTTATTCTGACCATAACTTCATGTATCATTACGAAGTTTACAAAGATAGTCTTACTAATGATTCCTTCGACTACAAAAAGTTTGTTTATATAGAAGGCTATAAATATTACGAAGACTATTTGGCACGATTAAAGAAAGCCGCTCCATATGGTTACATTAACGAATGGAGTTGGAACGACGAATATTCTATGGTCACATTTAACATCCGCTATACCAATACGAATGCTAAGACTATTAAATATATTACCGTCTATTTCAGAATCACCAACGACGTTAACGATGTCCGTTGCACAGGTTATTTCAAAGGTACAGGCCCGCTCAAAGAAGGCGAAACGGCATCATGGAATTGGGATAGTTCATCCTATTTCACAGCCGGCGACTCTTCCAATATGAACATCACCAAAATCGTCTTGACCTACATGAATGGAACAAAGCAGATTGTTTCCGGCAAGTATCTACGATTTAATTAGCCCGTATATATCATGCCATGCTCTATCAGACATATTTTAAGCTCATATATGCCCATAAAATACAATAGTCATATAAACTATGCCCTTGCCGTACTTAACGCTTTACAGCAAGTTTATCAGCCTTTCACACCTGTCTTGAAAGCCAGGCATAGTTTATATGGCTTATATTATGAAAATTGAAGTTGTCACAATAGGCATGACAAAGAATAATATACAAAATGGCTTCAGTCTTCAACAATATTTCGAAGTTTAATAATTGTGCAATTAAGTTTCTCTTTAGAATCTAGTTTACCATACATGTAGCTTTTTTAATTATGATATTTTCTCAATTCTCTAAACCAATTAAAATAATACGCTAAATTTGCTATGTCATTTGAGATCTACAGACATGAGTGGACTCTTTCTGGACACACTTTTTAAAACATTACCAAATACCCGTCCAAATTTTTATATCTCTGCCACTATTATTTCTAGGCTATAACATAATCACAACAATTTTATAGCCTGCCAATTCCTCTGTCAGCGCATTAATACCTTTCTGAATCACTTTACATCGCACAGTCATGCTCCAGTTCTGACAATAGCATTGTTGATGAAATCATTAATAATAATACCAGCACTTGCGGCAAATGCAGCTACACGGGCATGAAGATCTGATGGCATACAAAGCTGCTAAATGGCTTAACCGGCTCAATGCCATCCGCTTTACACCCTTCAAGATAGCTGTCAATCCCTTCTTCAAAATCCTTTCGGAGTTCGTCGATGGTGGTTCCTTCATAAAGAATCAAGGCTTTGTTGCCAATTCCTTTTACCTTACCACAAAGGCAATTGTCCTCTTTGCTGTATTCCACAGAACCCTTGTAACCTTTGTATTCCAAATAATCCATAATATTTTCTTACTGAATTTTTCTATTATTCAACTTTACGGCTAGTACTTTTATATATGAAAGATGTTTTGTCTCTATATCTCATTCTCCTGTTTCTCTTCCAGTTCCTCCTTGCTGGCTATGTCAAACTTGTCTTTGACGTTCTCCAATCTGTAAGGCAGCATCTATCTTAAACTTCAGAGTGAACTCTCCTTTAAGGACATCACAAGGGTTCGGATTGTCCTCCAAATACAGGTCTATGGCTTCCTTCATATTCTCCTCAATTTCCCTTATGTCATTACCGACGGTCATAATCGGAGCACCTTCGATATAAGCACTAAGATTACTCCCTGCATTTTCAACTATTACTTCAACATTTCTCATATCAAACACCTATCACAATATTTATATCAATATTAAGTTTCTGACTAATCTCACGCGCCACCTTCAATGTCGGCTTACTTCTACCGGAAATATAATCACTCAAACTGGAAGGGCTAACACCAATCAGTTTGGCCAATGCTTTTTGATCAAGCCCCATTTCATACATACGGAGTTTAAGAACATCAACAAGTGATGGCTCTCCCAATGCAAAATGCTCTTCCGAATAGTCCGCAACAAGGTTAGAAAGCAATTCTAGCTCTATGCTGTTCGGATCATCACGAGGAGTCTCGTCTGTTACAAGTGGAAGCAGCGTTTCTACTCTTTTTACAGCCCAGTAGTATTGATCTTTAGTTTCTATCTTTGTCATGTCTATCAGTTAATCGATAACCGCCGATTCGGGTTAATTATATTACAAAGCTGTCAGTTATTTATCATATTATGCATGAGTACAAATAAACGAGTATAAACGAATTTTATAGTGAATTTTATCACTGCAATCAGCCTGTAATTGTTTCCTTTAATATATAAAACATAATGTTGGTTGCCAATACTATCAACACTATTAAATGTTTTCTTTACATCAGCAAAACAAGTCCATTCGCTTCCCTTGACTATGGTAGTCTATTCGTGTAAAGCGACCTTTGCGTCAGTATGTGCTTATGCATATTCTTTTATAGCTTGTTCTAACAATACTTTCATTGGATACACTTAAATTATAATATTGCAAAGATATGAATAAATTCAATTTATCAAAATTTAATTCTAAAATTTAAATAAAAAAGGAAAAGAGAAAAGTGAAAAACGAAAAATCCAAATGTCTTGTGGATTTTTAAGAAGTTAAAGTCAAATGCTTTATAGTTTCTTGTCATAACAAGACTATTGGATTGTTCACTGTTCACTTTTATCTTTTCACTTTCGTCAGACGGGAGTTAGAGTAGTTAAAGTCAATAGCCAACGTAGTGCTTGCTATAGCCGCTTAACTACTGACATAAACCTACAGAAGCAATTTTCTTACTTTTTAATTCTTAATTGCGCTCTGCGCCTGCTTTTCACTTAAAAATGCTCTTCTGGCGCAGGTGAGTATTAGCATTGAAGCACTTGGCGAGCCTTGACACAAAATAGCCACTATCATTGTCGGCTATAATGATAGTGGCTATCGGTAATTACAACGGTGGTTATCTATTCCATCTCAATATATAATAAAATCCAATATCAGGACGTTCTTGTAAAAATTCAAAACTTTTTGTCTTATTATCAAACGGTATAGTTGCAATTTCTATTTCTTTACACAGGGTATCACTCTTAATCCTTCTTTTATAGACTTTAGCCTTTTCTTTACATTCATCAGGTTTATATTTGAGTATTACCCTAAAATGTATAAATTCTGCATATGATGAAACCTTGTATGAAATCATTGTTTCGGACTTTTCGTCCGAGTCGTCTAACTCGGCCTTGAAATGTACAACACAATTTTCATTATATAATAATGGTTCATTAAAAATTAAATTGACCGTATCGTAGTCGTCTCCTTTTTCGCCTACAGTTTTTATAGTTCCAACTTTTTGCAAATTAGACGATATTTTTGCAGGTTTAGTTCCACTCCATTTAAAACCATGTTCTATACTGTCAAGAAAAACAGACTTAGACTGTATTATTCTATACGTTTCATAATTTATCTTATAGCCATCCAATGTTTCATATTTTATGTCCGTACTAATTCTTGCATATTTATCATTTTTTCCAATTTTTGTATACTTAAATATTGCTCTAATCAATACATATAATATAATAGAAAGGGATACACAAAAATAAATTAATGCAAAAATAATAGCATCTTTATTCCCGAATATGAGAACGAAGATACTAACTATTGACGATAGGCCACAAACAATATTCCAAACTCTTGACAGATTTAATTTAATCTTTTTCATTTTATTCACATCCCATAATTACATCCTCCATTATTTGTATAGAGGTGGCTCAAAGGCTCTCTATAATTATTATTGTAATGTTCTAACAAGATAGTTGTATTGTTATTGTCAGTGCTGCTCATTGAGCTGTTATTGCACTTATTGCTATTAATGTTGTTATTATTCTACATTGCAAAGATAGACATTATTTTGGTAATTACAAAACATTTGACACATGTTTCACAAAATGTTACACAACTATTATACTTTTATTATACTTTTATTATACTTTTACGTTAATTGAACGTTACAAAAAAGTGAAAAGATAAAAGTGAAAAACGAAAAACCCATGTGCCCGTCTGATGAAAGTGAACAGTGAAAAGTGAAAAATCCAAATGTTTTGTGAATTCTTGTCACAAGCACTACATTAGCGTTTGCTATAGTCACCTTAACTACTGACATAAAACCACAGAAGTAATTTTCTTAATTTTTAATTCTTAATTGCTTTTGCTCCTTCTTTTCACTTAAATATCGGTATTTTAAGCGGATCACAGATCCTTATATCTTATTCCGGCGGAGCGCAGATCCGCCAGAACATTACCAAACGTAGTGCGTCTTACGAAAGTGAAGAGTGAAGAACGAAGAGTGAAAAATCCAAATGTCAACGTAGTACTTGCGACAAGAATCCACAAAGCACATAACAAACGCAGTTCAGCGTTAGCTAATTATGAATTCAACTCCATGCTCCTATAACTCCTCTAACTACTATAACTCCAAAGAGTAACATTCCTCAAGGCACATGACAAAAACCCACAGAAGTAATTTTCTTACTTTTTAATTCTTAATTTTTAATTGCGCTCTGCGCCTGCTTGTCGCAAGCACTACGTTGACTATTGACTCTAACTACTAGCCAACTTGTTGGCGATAACTACTCTAACTCCTTTAACTCCCCAAAATATCCCACAATACATTTGGATTTTTCTCTTTTCACTTTTCTCTTTTCACTTAAACGCCCTCCGTCTATATATATAAAAAAACTATCATCCATGACTACATTAAAACTTATATTCAAGATGGCAGACAACAAGGGGCGCGAAGGAACACTGGTGTTCCTCGTATCCCACCGCCACACCGTAAGACACGTCAGCACCAAATGCCGCATATTTGCCGACGAATGGGACGAACGCAACAACTGTATGCTACTCATGTCGCCCATGTCGGCAGGACGCAACAAGACGCTCAATGCCATACACCACAAAGTGTGCGACATAAGGCAACGGCTCAACGGCATCATCAGCAAATACGACAGTGCCGGACTGCCTTACAACACTGCCGACATCATCTACAGCTACCACCACTTGCCCGCGTCTGCCCACAACTCCGTGTCCGGCTTCATCCAACGGCTCATCAGCAGTTTGCGGCAACAGGGTCGGCTGCGCACCGCCGACAGCTACCGGCAGCTGCTCAACAGCATTATGACGTTCCACAACGGCAGCGACTTCTGCTTCGGCATGATTAATGCCACCTTCGCCGAATCCTACGAGTCGTGGCTCCGCTCGCGCCGCCTGTGCCGCAACACCACATCCTTCTATATGCGCATCCTGCGCAGCGTCTACAACAAGGCCGTTGCCGAGGGCATTGCTCCCAAGGGCGAACCCTTCGCCACCGTCTACACGGGTGTCGACAAGACCTCGCGACGTGCCGTCAGCATGGCTGCCATACGCCGCGTCAAGGCTCTCAATCTCTCCGGCGACAAGTCGCTCGCCTTCGCCCGCGACATCTTCCTCTTCTCGTTCTATATGCGCGGCATGTCGTTTGTCGACATCGCCTATCTGCGCAAAAAAGACCTGTGCAACAGCTACGTCGTCTACAGCCGCAAGAAGACGGGCCAGCAGCTCACCGTCAGATGGGAACGCCCCATGCAGACCATCGTCGACACCTACGGTCCCACGCCCACGCAGTATCTCCTGCCAATCATCACGCGCGAAGACGGCACCGAGCGCACCCAATATCTCAACGCCATGCTCCGTGTCAACCGCAACCTCAAGAAGGTTGGTGCCCTTGCCGGCATATCCACGCCTCTTACCATGTATGTGGCGCGCCACTCGTGGGCTACGGCTGCCAAAGAGAGAGACGTCTCCGTGGGCGTCATCAGCGAAGCCATGGGCCACGACTCCGAAAACACCACGCAGATATACCTCGCGTCCATACAGACTGGCAAGATTGACGAGGCTAACCGCGACATCCTAAGCGGATTATAAAAAATATCAGGGAACTTGTCTTTATAACGACGCACTCTTACGGAGAGTACATCACATACTG